>Ga0164315_10000948_pt1 | contig 21308 bp, 7 predicted proteins | sample GuaBasSedimGuay6_FD_113737 | JGI IMG/M metagenome (GOLD analysis project Ga0164315, IMG submission 113737) | Subseafloor sediment microbial communities from Guaymas Basin, Gulf of California, Mexico - Guay6, Core 4569-2, 0-3 cm | ecosystem: Environmental > Aquatic > Marine > Hydrothermal vents >... | reverse complement strand
CCTGCACTAGTGCAGGAGAGCGAAAATCCTAAGACCACCTAGCCTGCCTAAAAAGGGGCAACCACAAGGGTTGCCCCTACGAACGGTTTGTAGGGGCAATCCCTTGTGGTTGCCCTGGTTTTTCAATGGTATGGAAACTTTCGCTCTCCTGCACTAGGGCAAACCTTTGTTATCGCCCAACCTTTGTTATCGCCCTTGGTGTGAAATTACTGTTAGCTTGCCCAACATCATAAGATATCAACATTTTGATAACTGATTTTCACGCAAAAGTTTTTGCGCGCAAAAACTTTTGCGTGAAACTGATAACTGATAACTGATAACTGAAAAAAATGTCAAATACTGAATCTATTAATATACTGATTGTCGATGACAATAAACACAATCTGTTTACCTTGCATACTTTGATTAAGGAATATCTTGAGGTTAATATTTTAGAAGCCGATTCTGGCTTAGCAGCCTTAAAGCTCCTGATGACACAACGAGTTGATTTGATTATTCTGGATATACAAATGCCTGACATGGATGGATTTGAAACGGCACAAGCCATCCGTTCCCGGAAAAAAAATCAACATATTCCAATTGTATTTTTAACCGCAGCCTATAAATCTGGTGAATTTCAACAAAGAGGCTTTGCTGTTGGTGCGGCCGATTACCTCACTAAACCGATCGATCCCCCACAATTGATCATTAGAATTAAAACCTATTTGCGTTTTCTTGAACAAGATCGCCAACATAAAATGGATTTGGAAAGCAAAGTGCAAGAACGCACGACGGAACTCGTCCAAGCCAATCAGTTGCTTAAGCAAGAGATTATAGAACGTCAACAGGTAGAGGAAGCACTGAACCAAGAAATTATTGAACGTCAACAGATACAAGAGGCTTTGAATGAAGCTAAAGAAGACGCTGAAAAGGCTAACCTGGCTAAAAGTCAGTTTCTGGCCAATATGAGTCATGAGCTACGTACCCCTTTAAATGCGATTCTGGGCTATAGTGAAATGCTACAGGAAGATGCCGAAGACTCGGGACAAGATGATTTCATTCCTGATTTAGAAAAAATTTATGCCGCCGGTAAGCATTTATTAGGACTGATTAATGATGTGCTTGATTTGTCTAAAATCGAAGCGGGTAAAATGGAGTTGTTTATTGAGCGTCTTGATCTTGAAATGTTTCTTTACGACGTGATGGCTACCGCTCAACCCCTGGTGGAAAAGAAAGGGACGCTTCTCAAAATAGAACGTCCCGATGTGCTAGGAGAAATGCAAACGGACATGACTAAATTACGCCAGATGCTTTTAAATTTAATGAGTAATGCCGCTAAATTTACAGAAAAGGGTATTATTATTCTCGAAATTAAGCGTGATGAAGATTGGGTCAACTTTTGTGTTGTTGACAACGGTATCGGCATGACAGAGGAACAAGTTCAAAGACTGTTTAAGCCCTTTACTCAAGCTGATTCTTCCACCACCCGCCGATACGGCGGCACCGGATTAGGGCTCAGCATTACCCAACAATTTGCCCTAATGATGGGAGGCCGTATTCAAGTCGAAAGCGAATTTGGACAAGGTAGCCGCTTTACGATATCTTTGCCGGCACAAGTGAAAGAAACAAAAACAATTGTTGAACAGGAAACAGCCGAGTTTTTAATAAAGGGTGAGGGCATTATCCTAGTCATTGATGAAGAAGTGACTGTGCGTGAGCGGCTTAAAAAAGAACTCAGTCAACTTGGTTATGCTGTCGCGGTGGCCGCGAATAGAGAAGAGGTTATCAAATTGACTTATAAACTGCGGCCCGATGCCATTGTGCTTGATGTCCAAAAATCGGACATGGCAGGATGGCAAATACTCTCTCTTCTCAAAAATGACTCACTCATAGCCGATATTCCGGTGATTCTGATTTCTATGGCAGAAGATAAACAAAAAGGCTATGCTATGGGGGCAACAGATTGCCTTGATAAAACAGTCGCGGCGGCTCAACTCGGAAGCCTTTTAGAGAAATACCATATTGGTGATCATTCAAGCTTAGTCATGGTGGTTGATGATGATGAAATATTCCGCGAAAGCTTGGCCTGTATACTTAAAAGTCAAGGTTGGCGATTTTTCCAAGCTGAAAATGGAAAAGTGGCCCTTGAACATCTTGAACATAAAAAACCCACTTTAATTTTATTGGATTTAACGATGCCAATAATGGACGGGTTTGAATTTATTGAGCATTTACAAAACAATGATAAATGGCATGACACACCCATTGTCGTTCTGACGGCCAGACAACTCAGTGCAGAAGAACTGGCACAATTAAATCAGCATGTAGAAACCATCTTTAACAAAAACGCTTTAAATCAAGAAGAACTTGTTTTGTCGATTCATCAACTGATATCACAGGCCTCTTCAGTACACCATGAGGTAGTTCAAAAACAGAAATGGGAATAATGCTTAGAAAATGAATGAGTTTCCTTTTCAAACGATGAGTTTGGATTGAACAATGAGTGAATACAAGGAGAAAGGTAGGTGTTATGGGTTTTCGTTCCAAAATTGAAGGCATCCTGAATTAAGGATGAGACAGACAACCTAGTGCAGTAAAGCGGAAATATCCAGACCACCCAGCCATCAAAAGCCAACAGCTAAAGCAGTTGTCTAAAAGCTCAAGTCAGGTGGTGGTGACTAACCTGTAGTTTTTACGAAAAAACGGGTTTTGACTTCCAAAAAAGCGCAAATGTATAAATATAAAATTTTTACAAAAAAATACAATATAGTATTGTGTTGAGGTAGTCACCACCACCTGACTTAAGCGATGTATCTCGATATTTTCGCTTTCTTGCACTAGATAGAACGCTGATTGTTATGATCGACCAGTGCTAATCATGATAATCAGTCAAATCAGCGTTCTATTCCTGATCGGTGGGCAACCCAAAGCCCACCCTATTTATGATAACTGAGCAACTGAAATGAAAAAAGAGACTTTATTGATTATTGATGATATTCCTAATAATGTCAAAGTGTTACGTTCTTTCCTAAACCGTGTTGGCTTTAACGTGCTGATTGCAGAAGAAGGTGAAGAAGGTATCCAAGTCACAGAACATGCCCATCCTGATTTAATCCTCTTGGATATCATGATGCCGGGCATGGATGGTTTTGAAGTCTGTCAGCGATTGAAATCGCAAGACAACACCAAAGACATTCCGATCATTTTTATGACGGCATTAAGCAATACCGTTAATAAGATCAAAGGCTTTGAATTAGGTGCGGCCGATTACATTACTAAACCGTTTCAGCAGGAAGAAGTGCTTGCGAGAGTTAAAGCGCATATCACAATTCGCAAACAGCAAGAGCAATTACAAAAACGCCATAAGGAACTGGATGCTTTTGCCCATACGGTAGCACATGATCTGAAAAACCCGCTCTGTGCCATTATTAATTTGGCCGATATCTTTTTGCAGAGCTATCCCGTCAACACCCCAGTAGATGATGATGGCATCAAAAAAATCGAAGTGATACATAAAGCGGCACAACGGACAATCAGTACCATTCAGGCCTTACTCACCTTATCAGGAGTCTCCAGACAACCTGATGCCGTACTTCAACCCTTGGATATGTCCCTTATTATTGAACAGGTACAGCAAAACCTGAGTGCTATGGTAGAAGAATACCAAGCTCAGATTGATTGGCCCCAAACTTGGCCGGTTGCACAGGGTTATGCACCTTGGGTTGAAGAAATTTGGATGAATTATTTGAGCAATGGCCTCAAATACGGTGGGCAACCTCCTCATTTAACAGTGGGCGCGGATACCCTTAACAATGGCATGATACGCTTTTGGGTGCGCGACAATGGGCCCGGCCTCTCACAAAAAGCGATTTCACTGTTATTTACCCCGTTTACTCGCCTACACCAAAAACGGGCAGAAGGGCATGGACTGGGTTTATCAATTGTGCAACAAATTGTCGAACATTTAGGCGGAGAAGCTGGGGTAGAAAGTGAAATCGGTCAAGGTAGCTTGTTTTATTTCACTTTGCCAAGTTGTGATAACTCGTGAAACCTAAATTTTAGGGTAAGTACTGAACCATAAATTTTCAGGTATTTAAAAAAAACAGAAAGGGGGCAACCACAAGGGATTGCCCCTACACAATGTCATGTAGGGGCAATCCTTTGCCCTAGCCCTTTGTTGTAAAATACCTGTTTATTTGTGCTTCAGTACTTAATTGGCCTTTTATAGATTTTCATCAAAATCATTTTTGTGGTGCGGGGGCTTATCACCTATCTGTTTCCAGTAGAGACGCGATGCATCGCTCGAAGAGGTAGATTTGCTACGCATCGCGTCTCTACATTGAGAAGCTCAGCCTGGGGCTATTCACATTCAATACCCAAGGGGTTGTTTCATATTGCCCCTATGATATTTTCATTTTGATTGCCCTTGTTGCAAAGGAAACACCAATGTCAGAATCAAACAGCATTAATATATTGTATTGATTGTCGATAACAACAAAAATAACAAATAACGCACGCAAACGACGCAAGGATGCCATATTTCTCTTAAAAAGAGCGTCTTTAGCGTTTTTTTGAAAACGAGAGGTCAAAAAATTGGATACTATATCAATATTAATCGTTGATGATAACAAGAACAATCTTCTGACTTTACACGCACTGATTGACGAATACCTTGATAATGTTCAGGTTATTGAAGCCAATTCGGGCATGGAAGCCTTAAATATTATTATGAAAACAAAAGTGGATTTGATTATTCTTGATATTCAAATGCCTCAGATGGATGGCTTTGAAACGGCTCAAACGATCCGTTCTTGGAAAAAAATGCAATATATTCCTATTGTCTTTCTAACGGCGGCCTATAAAGCGGAAGAATTTCAGCAACAAGGTTTTGCTGTGGGTGCGGCAGATTATCTCACGAAACCCATTGATACTTCACAATTAATTAACCGAATTAAAACTTATCTGCGTTTTATTGAACAAGAACGCCAGCATCGCCGCGAGTTGGAAGACAAAATTCAAAAACGTACCGCTGAACTGTCAAATGCCAATCAGCAATTACAACAAGAAATTAATGAACATCAGATCACCGAACTGGCTTTACAACACGCTAAACAAGTTGCGGAACAGGCTCAAGTAGCAGCCGAAAACGCTAACCTTGCGAAAAGCCAATTTTTAGCCAATATGAGCCATGAACTGCGTACCCCGTTAAATGCCATCATTGGTTACAGTGAAATGTTACAGGAAGAGATCGAAGAGATCGGGGAAAACGATTTTATTCCTGATTTACAAAAAATTCATGCTGCCGGCAACCATTTACTCGGACTGATTAATGATATACTTGATCTTTCTAAAATCGAAGCGGGGAAAATGGATTTATTTCCGGAAACGCTTGATATCGAAAGGTTTATCGACGAAGTAGTGAGTACCGCCCAACCCTTGCTCGAAAAAAAGGCCAATAGTCTGAAAATAGAAAGGCCCGATAGATTAGGTGAAATGCTGACTGATGTGACTAAATTACGTCAGATACTTTTAAATTTACTCAGTAATGCCGCTAAATTTACAGAACAAGGTATTATTATTCTTGAGGTTAATCGTGACAGCCAAAATGAGGGTGATTGGCTCAAATTCTGCGTGACTGACGAAGGCATTGGCATGACAACAGAGAGCCAAAAAAAATTGTTTCAACCCTTTACGCAAGCAGATTCTTCTACCACTCGCCGCTACGGAGGAACCGGTTTAGGGTTAACGATTACCAAAGAATTTGTCGAAATGATGGGCGGAACGATTACGGTTAAGAGTGAATTTGGACAGGGTAGCCAATTTACGATCTCATTGCCGGCCAAAATCAAGACTGAGCAAACTGAGCCGCAATACCAACAACGAGAAAAGGCCGTCTTGTTAAAAGGTGAAGGCATTCTGCTCGTTATTGAAGATAACACCAGTCTGCGTGAGTGGCTAAAAACACATTTAAGCAAACTGGGTTATACTGTAGCCATAGCTGCTAATGACAATCAGGCTATCAAACTGGCGAAAAAACTGCGTCCTGATGCGATTCTGATTAATATCAAGATAGCTATTCGGGCCGGATGGCAAATCTTCTCAGAGCTCAAAAATAACCCGCTTTTGGCACAGATTCCAATTATTATGTTCAGCTTAACGGCTGAACAAAATAAAGGTTATGCCTTATGCGTGAGCGACTGTATTGATAAAACAGCGGATCGTGAACAATTTGCAGCGGCCCTAGAAAAATACCGTCTGAGTGATGACTTTCATAAAGAAGCTGATAACCCAACTGAATTAATTCAGCACATTCATCAACTGATTACAAAGGCTTCATATCCTAAACCTGATCAAGAACAGGAAAAAATTCAGGCCTTTATTAAAAATATCAACGGCCATTTTCGATCAGGCGTTCAAACGTCAGTTTGAATTGGCATTAAAAAAAGTTGGAACGGGGCGCATTTCTAAATTTATTTTGCTTTCTGCCCCGCTTGGAATGCATGTTATTTTGCTTTCTGCCCGCTTGGAGTGCAAAATTTATTTTGCTTTCGGCCCGATTGGAGTGCAAAATTTATTTTGCTTTCGGCCCGATTGGAGTGCAAAATTTATTTTGCTTTCGGCCGTCGCAAAATAAATTTTGCACTCCAATATTCAATTTTAAAACAATATATATACAATCAAGTTACTTAGCATTAACTAAATGAAAAATAACCTAAAAATAAATAATAAGGTATTGATTAAAACCATTCTCATCCTCTCAATTGGCTTGTTTGCCAGCGTTGAAATTTACACGACATTGAACAGGATAACACAATCATAAGTACTGAACCATAAATTTTCTGGTATTTTAATAGAAGCAACCATAAGAGGGGCAACCACAAGGGATTGCCCCTACGGGCGCGGTTGTAGGGGCAATCCCTTGTGGTTGCCCTTTGCTTGTATTCGTTCATCAAAACAATGCCGATTTAGAATCGGCTATCAAAACCATCAGCAAGGATGAAAAACAAATTGATCACAGCCTTGCGCTCATCAATCAAGACTTTAAAGGTGACAAGCTGGCTCATTTCAGAGTGTTATTGACAGCATGGCAACCCATTCGTTCTGAAATCATGGCCTTAACACAGGCAGATAAGCGGCAGCAAGCCATTGCAATGCTTGCCATCAAAGAGCAGGATCACTTTGATCGTATCGCAATCGCTCAGCATCATCTCGTTGCTTTGGCCGATCAAAAAGCAGATGAATTGATAATAACGGCCAATCACAACGTGAACAAAATCTATTTATGGATAGTGTGCCTATTTGTGATCGTTATCATCATCGGCAGATTGCTTCTGCAAGCGAAAAAAGCATTCCAGCAAAGTGAATGCCGCTATCGGGCAATAGAACAAACCAAAGGGCTTGGGCACCAAGCTATCGGGCAAAGTGACTGCCGCTATCGTGCAATACTAGAAGAACAAACAGAACTGGTTTGCCGATTTCTACCCGACACCACCTTAACCTTTGTCAATAAGGCCTATTGTCGTTACTTTGGTGTTCAAGAAACTGAGATTTTAGGCCAGAAATTTTTATCACTGCTGCCTAAAGCTGCGCGTCAAGAGGTTCTTGAGCGCATACACAGTCTTCTGAAAAATCCGCAATCCACTAGCCTGACTTATGAACATCCGGTTAATACACCTAACGGGATTGCTTGGCAACGCTGGACTGACAACGCCATTTTGGATATGGAAGGCCAGATACTAGAATTTCAATCTGTGGGTATTGACATCACAGATCGTAAACAAATGGAAGATCAGTTAAAACAAACCACTGAACAATTGTCCCTGCTATTGGAACACTTACCCATTGTGCCTTATATGAGTCAAGTCGAAAATAATTTAGCGATGACTTATATCAATAAGCATATCAAAGCCGTCAGTGGCTATGAACCAGAAGCGTTTATGGGCAATTCCTCTTTTTGGGCAGAACTTATGCATCCTGATGATAAACCGACTGTGTTTGAAAAGCTGAGTCAACTGTTTGACAAAGAAACGTTAGAACTGGAGTATCGTTGGCAAGTAGCTGATGGTTCATACAAATGCTGCTTAGATACCTTACATATGGTGAAAAATGCGGATGGTACGCCCAATCATATTGTGGGCACTTGGCACGATATAACGAGACGTAAACAAATGGAAGAAGCACTACGAGAAAACGAGCAAACGCTCAGCGCGATCATAAATGGCTGTGTTGATACAATTGCTTTATTAGAAGGAAACGGTACTTGTGTCACTATCAATCCCGCAGGTGCCCAAAAATTGGGTTTCAGTATTGAAGAATTAGTAGGCCAATGTATTTATGATTTCATGCCCTATGAAGTGGCTGAGAGAAGACGAACTGTTATCAACAAAGTCATTGAGACTGGGAAAGCGATACTCATTGATGAGGATAAACGGGGAGAATTCTGGTTTGAAAGCAATTATTGCCCTGTTTTTGATGACAAAGGCGTTGTCACCCGCGTGGCCGTCATTGCGCATGATGTGACAGAACGCAAACAAGCCGAACTCGCATTGCAACGTAGTCAAATCGCTTTAGAACAAGCTCATGCCAAATTGAAATGGTTTAAAACAACCTTGGATATGACATTAGACTGCCTCTTCATGATAGAGAGTCAAAGCTTAAAGTTTTTTTATGCCAATCAAGGCGCCACCAAACTCTTAGGGTATACTCAAGAAGAACTGTTGCAAATGACGATAGCCGATATTGGTTATCTCTCCATGGCACCTGATTGTCATAAACCCTTAGAAAAACTAATGGATTCACAACCTGCATTAACCTTTGAAAGCATCTTTGTGCATAAAAACACCACATTGATTCAAGTCGAAATTTTCGCACAATGTATTCAATTACCAGAAATCACCAAATCTTTTCTAATCATAGCGCGTGATATCACTCTACGCAAAAAAGTGGAAGCGCAATTGCAACAAGCGAAAGAAACCGCAGAAGTGGCGAATCGTGCCAAGAGTACTTTTCTGGCTAATATGAGCCATGAAATCCGCACCCCCCTAAACGGTGTGCTAGGATATACTCAACTGTTACAGCGGGACAAAACATTAACCGCTGCACAACAAAAAGCGATTGATGTCATTCATCGCAGTGGCGAATATTTGTTAACGTTGATTAACGATATTTTAGAAATCGCTAAAATCGAAGCGGATCGGATAGAACTTTATCCAAGTGATTTTGAGCTGAATGCCTTTATCAAAGACATTGTCGATTTATTTAAGATACGCACCCAAGAAAAAGGCATTTTCTTTCATTACCAAGCCTTATCGCCACTACCCCAGAGCATTCACGCTGATGAAAAAAGACTGCGACAAATCCTGATTAATTTACTGGGTAATGCGGTCAAATTTACCAAACAAGGCGGCATCACCTTAAAAATCAGTGTAATAGAACAACTGGAAAACGAGGCTGCAAAGCGAGAACGAGAAGCGGATGCCAAAGGCCAAAGGCCAAATAGCCAAATCCCAATACCCATTTGCTTTGAAGTAGAAGATACCGGTGTTGGCATTGCTATAGAAGATATCAGCAAAATCTTTTTACCCTTTCAGCAAGTAGGCGATCATCATGATAAAGCGCAAGGCACCGGCTTAGGCCTCACGCTCACCAAAAAACTGATTCAACTGATGGGAGGAGAATTACAGGTTGAGAGTACAAAAGGACAGGGCACTCGCTTTTGGATGGTACTTGAATTGTCAGAAGGCCAGATAAACCCAAATCATCAGCCAAGCAAAGGGCCAAGCGTTATTGGTTTTGAAGGGCCCGCCCGCAACATATTGATTGTTGACGACAGTTTGGAAAACTGTGTGTTGCTCAGTAGTTTGTTAATGCCTCTTGGATTTGAGATCAAAGAAGCGCATAATGGCCAACAATGTTTAGAAAAAGTGTGTGAATGGCAACCGGATTTGATTTTAATGGATTTGCTGATGCCCGTCATGGACGGCTATGAAGCCACCCGCAAAATCAAGCAAATCCCCCTACTCAAAAAGACGATTATTGTTGCCATTTCAGCCAGTGCTTTCGATTATCACAAACAGCAAAGTGAAGAAGCAGGCTGTGACGATTTTATTGCCAAACCCATTTATGCTGAAAAACTGTTAAACTGTTTACGAAAACATCTCAATTTAACTTATGTGTATGAACCACACACTGATCAAGCAAACCGTGCTGAACCACAGACGGATGTTTCCCTGAGCGAGCCGAATGTCGAACAAGCAACGGCCTTATTTAACCTCACCTTACAAGGTGATCTCGATGGTATTGTTGAATATGTCAAACAACTTCAACAGCAAAACAAACAATTAGCCCCCTTTGCTCACAAAATTCAGCAATTAGCTCAACAATTTCACATCACACAAATTCGTGATATTGTTAAATCTTATGTTGATAAAGGGTAATCTTGCTATAGCGTTTCCCGATTGAATGAAGTACAAATTTGATTTTCGTTCCAAATTTATTTTGCTTTTTGAATTTTCGTTCCAAATTTATTTTCGCGAAGGTGCGATGCTATAAGTACTGAAGCACAAATAAACAGGTATTTTACCGCAAGGGGCAACCACAAGGGATTGCCCGTAGGGGCAATCCCTTGTGGTTGCCCCTCTTCTTGGTTGTTTCTATTAATTAAAATACCTGAAAATTTATGGTTCAGTACTTATGTACAGAGAAATGTAGGCTAGGAGCGATCCCAGCATCTATCTCTCCAATCGGGCAGCAAAATAAATTTGGAACGAAAAGAACAGCAAAATAACATGCATTCCAAGAGGGCCGCAAAATAACATGCATTCCAAGAGGGCCGCAAAATAACATGCATTCCAAGAGGGCCGCAAAATAACATGCATTCCAAGAGGGCCGCTTTTTAGAAATGCGCCTTTTCGATCTACTGATTATGAACAACAAAATGAATATAAATCCCAAATCATTGATTAGTTTAGTCATTTTAATGGCAATCGGCCTCTTTGCGATCTTCCAAATCTATACGGCCTCAAATCTAGTGACGCAATTGCACCGACATCCCTTTATGGTGAGCAATACTGTGCGCGATATCAATATCAATATTCTCAACATACACCACCGTATGGCAGGGGTTGCATTAGTTCAAAAGCAGACCGACTTTAATTCGGTTGTGAACAGAATCAATCTATACGAACAACAAGTCTACCAACAGATTGCGTTTATTAACGAACGCTTTCTGGGCGATAAACAAAAAGTTGAACAGTTGAAACAGTTATTTACTGAATGGCAACCTATTCGTCAAGAAATCATTGTTTTTATAAAGGCGGGTCAACGAGAAAAAGCCGCTGTTCTATTTGAGGAGAAAGATCATGCTCACGTTGTTCGCTTAGAAAAGGCTATAGGTTATTTGGTAGCGTTTTCTAATCAACAAGCGGATGAATTTCTAAAACATGCCCATAACCAATTTCAATTATCATACTTCTGGGCTTTGATCGTCTTTTTAGTCGTCATCATCATGGCAATACTGATTAAACAAGTCAAAAAGGCATTCTACCAAAGTGAGGAACGCTATCGGGCGATAGTTGAGGGGCAGACAGAATTGGTGTGCCGATTTTTACCCGATACCACTTTAACCTTTGTTAATTCTGCCTATTGTCGCTATTTTGGTGTTCAAGAAGCGGATATTTTAGGCCAAAAATTTTTATCACTGGTGCCTGAAGCAGCGCGTCAAGAAGTTCTTGAGCGCATACACAGTCTTCTGAAAAATCCGCAATCCACTAGCCTGACTTATGAACATCCGGTCAATACACCTAACGGGATCGCTTGGCAACGCTGGACTGATACCGCCATTTTGGATACTGAAGGCCAGATTATCGAATTTCAATCTGTCGGTATTGACATCACAGATCGTAAACAAATGGAAGATCAGTTAAAACAAACCACTGAACAATTGTCCCTGCTATTGGAACACCTACCGATTGTTCCTTACACCGCAGAAGCGGAAGGCGATTTTAAGGCAACTTATATCAATCAAAGTGTCACAGCGATAACGGGCTATGTGCCAGAAGACTTTACAGCGAATCCCGTTTTTTGGGTGGCTCATATCCATCCTGAGGATAAGCCCACTGTGTTTGATAAAATGAACAAGTTTGTTGAGCAAGGCACACAAGAAATGGAATATCGTTGGCAGATTGCTGATGGTACCTATAAATGGTTTTCAGATATCGCACGTTTAGTGAAAAAGTCAGATAACAGCCATTATATCGTGGGCGCTTGGCACGACATTACAAAACGCAAACAAATGAAAAAGGCACTTCATGAGAGTAAAGAACACTATCGTAGCATTATTGAAGTTGCAAATGAGGGTATTTGGTTCATCGATGCGAATAATCTAACAACTTTTGTTAACCAAAATATGGCCAAAATGCTAGGTTACACCGAAGCTGAAATGCGAGGCAAGTCGCTATTCATGTTCATGGATGAGAAGTGGCATCAACAAATTGAGGGCAATGTCGAGCGTCGTCGCCAATGTATTCCAGAACAACATGATTTCAAGTTTCAGCGCAAAGATGGCACTGCCTTATGGGCCATTCTCAATACGCGCCCCTTCTTTGATAAAACGGGGCAATATACTGGTGCTTTTGCCATGCTAACGGATATTACCGAACGCAAACAAATGGAAGAAACCTTGCGTGAACAACGAGAATTTTTGCGTTTAATCATAGATAACATTCCCCAATATATCTTTTGGAAAGATATGAACTGTGTTTACTTGGGATGTAACAACCGTTTTGCCGAATTTGTTAATCTCAACAATCCTGAAGAGATTGTCGGTAAAACCGACTTTGAGTTGATCTGGCAAGCACAAGCTGAGTCTATCTCTCGTATTGAGCGCCGTCTGATGGAAACGGATACACCTGAATATCATGTTATTAAGCAGATCAGTCAAGCAGATGGCAGCATGCGGTGGACAGAAACCAATAAAATACCCTTGCATGATGTTAACGGCAAAGTCGTCGGCATATTGGGCACCACGGAGGACATTACAGAACGCCGGACGGCTGAGGAAAAGCGACACGATATTGAAGCGAGATTAGCCGAAACTCAAAAGATTGCTAGGTTAGGTCATTGGAAATGGGAAATATTGACTGGCATGATGGAATGGTCTGAAGAAGTCTTAAGACATTTTGGGTTACCCGATATCACAGCCCATGAGGTTTCGTTTAAAACCTTCATCAAAGCTATCCATCTTCAGGATCGTCGAAGCGTGTACCACTGGATTGATCAAACGCTCTACCAAAACAAACCTTCTGAAATTGAATACCGCGTCGTCAGGCCTGATCAAACGATTCGCTATTTGCAATCCTTTGCTAAGACTATCCGAGATTCTGCCGGTAAATTAAGTCATGTACTGGGCACTTCGCAAGATATTACAGAACGCAAGCAAGCCGAACTGGATTTGCAACAAAGCCAAAAAGCTTTAGAACAGGGCAATGTTGAACTTCAACGCTTTAAAACCACACTGGATATGACATTAGACTGCGTGTTTATGATGGAAGCGAAAAGATACCAATTTTTTTATACGAATCAAGGAGCTACCAAGCTATTAGGATATACTCAACAAGAACTACAGCAAATGACACTGCTCCACATTGTTGAATTGAACATCGTACACACTCAGTTATTGAAGGAGGTTTTCAATCCGTCACAACTAGGATTGACCTTTGAAAGCTTATTTCGGCATAAAAATACGAGTTTGATTCCGGTAGAAATTTTCGCGCAGTTTATTCAATTAGAGGACAACTCTCAACATTTTCTCATTATAGCGCGTGATATTACGGCACGTCAAAAAGCACAGGCCCAATTGCATCAAGCTAAAGATGCAGCAGAAAGTGCCAACCGTGCTAAAAGTACCTTTTTGGCTAATATGAGCCATGAAGTACGCACACCCCTGAATGGTATTTTAGGCTATACACAACTTTTGAAACGGGATGATACATTAAGCACCCAACAAAAAGAGGGAATAGACGTTATTCATCGTAGTGGTGAATATTTATTAACCCTGATCAATGATATTTTAGATATCTCAAAAATCGAAGCGAACCGAATAGAACTTTATCAAACCGATTTTGACTTGAATGACTTTCTCAAAAGTCTTATCAATTTATTTCAGATGCGTAGTCAAGAAAAGGGCATTGGCTTTATTTATCAGGCCTCAACGCCGCTGCCACAAATGATTTACGCTGATGAAAAAAGATTACGGCAAATTCTTATCAACTTGCTGAGTAATGCCGTCAAATTTACCAAGGTAGGTGGTGTGACTTTAAAAGTGGGTGTGATAAAATCGGTTGAAGGAGAAAGGGTATCCGTTCAAGGGGAAAGTGAAAAGGCCTCTTTACATCAGACGAGACTTCGTTTTCAAGTGGAAGATACGGGTATTGGGATTGCAGAGACAGCACTTTCAAAAATCTTCTTACCTTTTCAACAAGTTGGTGATCCAAAATATCAGTCAGCGGGTACCGGCTTAGGTTTGTCGATTACTCAAAAACTGGTAGATATAATGGGGGGGCAATTACAGGTTGAAAGTACCTTAGAACAAGGTAGCACATTTGTGTTTGAAGCGGATTTCGCGACAATCACATCAAAGCAAAATGTCGAGAAACCCTTACCTAAGAAATCGCATAAGATTAGCTTTGAAGGGCCACCCCGGAAAATTCTAGTGGTTGAAGATAACCAGGACAACCGTTTAGTCCTAACCCATTTATTAACCGCTTTCGGTTTTGAAGTGAAAGAAGCGAAAGATGGTCAAGACGCTATCAATCAAACGCATGAATGGCGACCAGATTTGATTTTTATGGATATTGTTATGCCGGTGATAGATGGTTATGAAGCCACCCGCCAAATCAAGGGCATACCAGAACTCAAACAAACCATCATTGTTGCCGTTTCGGCCAGTGCTTTCCAATCTCACCAACAGCAAAGTCAGGAAGCCGGCTGTGATGATTTTATAGCCAAACCGATTCATACGGAAGCCTTGTTAAACTGTTTACAAAAGCATTTCAAATCAACCACGATTGAGCAAAAACTCGCGACGACAGACATCCTGCCAGAAGCAGAAACGGTTTTTCTACAAGAACCGAGTATTGAACAAGCGAAGACACTTTTTAATCTCAGCTTGCGAGGCGATCTTGACGGTATTCTTGAATACGTCAATAAACTGGAAAAAAATGAGCCAGAATTAATGCCCTTTATCAACAAAATTAAGGAGTTAGCCAAAGAACTCAAAATTAAACGAATTCGCCAGATTGTTCAGCAATATATGTAGAGACGCATTGAATGCGTCTCTGAATGCGTCTCTGAATGCGTCTCTAATAAAAACGGATTATAACGGATGAAAGGGGAGGGCGAACACGCAGGAGGGCGAACACGCAGGGGCAGCCCTAGGCTGTTGATTGAGAGCTTTTTTTGGCCTTTCTTTTTCATGCTGATTTTGTGTTTGTTAAAGGCCTATATAAATATCTAATTAAAAAATGTTATTTAACAACCCCGAAGGGGTTGAATGTGAATAGCCCCAGGTGGAACCTGGGGTTCCATAATAGATTTAAAAAAGTTTTTTTTATGCAACCACAGGCTGCACCTAGGGCTACATTCAACCCCTACGGGGCCTTAGCGTTTTTTTATGCAACCCCAGGTTGCTGCTGGGGCTATTCACATTCAACCCTACGGGGCCTTAGCGTTTTTTTATGCAACCCCAGGTTGCACCTGGGGCTATTCACATTCAACCCCTTCGGGGTTGTTTAACCCCATTTTCGAGGCTTTTGACAAACACAAAATCAGCAGGAAAGATATCGGCTAAAAAAAGCTCTCTGTCAACACCCTAGGGCAGCCCCCTACAAGATTTTGCGTAGCGCCAAACCGCATTGATCTAATTGATAACTGATAACTGATAACTGAAATGAAAATTAGCACTAAATTAATGGTTTCAACCACCTCTTTATTAGCGGTAGCGATTGGATTTATTTCTATCACTATCGGCTTAATCGTACAACATCGGGTTGAGCAAGAAGCTCAAAGAATCGCAACCGAAATAGCCCACCATTGCGCCTCTCTTGTTAAAGCAGAAATGGAGCGGCCTCTTTTGGAAGTCAGGGCAATTGCGAATAGGCTTGAAGCTGCAGCAAGTGACGATACGGTTGAACTGACGCTTCCCAAAATCAATACCCTACTCAAATTTTTTCTGGAACATAACGCCACTTTTTTAGGCATTGGTTTGATTGCAGAACCCAATACTTTCCAGAAGCAAGCGGGTAAAATTATCAATGCGCCTAGACAGGATAATGCCAACCCATTCGTGTCATATTGGACAAGAGACAAAAACGGCAAAGTGGTTTTGAAACCCGATTTTTATGATGATCCCGATTTTTATGAACGGTATCAACAGGTTAGAACAGAAAGTGTTCTTGAACCCTATCTTTATCCCGCGTCAAAGTTGTGGGTAACAACATTTATCAGCCCCCTGTTTGATAATCACTTGAGAGGGGTTGTTGGGATTGATATTGCACTTGAAAATTTACAACAGCGGATCCTTGAACTCAAACCCACCTCTTTTAAAGACGCTTACCTCACCGTTTATTCAGATCAAGGAATGACGATTTTCAGTGAATCTGCCAAACAGGTGGGCAAAAATTTAAAAAACATTAGCCATAACTCAGCACTGATTGAAAGTGTTTTAAAGCAACACGCTTTTTCTCTCGCTAGAAAATCAGAAAAACTCGGTAAAACCGTTATCACTTATGGCGTACCCATCAAAATCGCTCAGAGTGACAAGCCTTGGCTCGTCACCATTAATATTCCTGAAAGCGAATTGAAAGTGATTAAATTAATACCAGTCTTGGAAATCGCTAGTATACTGGGTATTGGCGCGATTTTAGTGACAATCTTAATCATGTTGATGCTGACAAAAAGTATCTTCAATCCGCTTAAGCAAATCAATGCGTATTTGAAAATCTTATCTCAGGGCAAACCGAGTCAGGATAAGTTCACCTATCAGGGAAAAGATGAAATTGCTGAAATCATCACCTCAGTGCGTCAAGTCAAAAACAGCTTGCAAGAAATGATGGAAAATAATATCAAGCAGGATTGGTTGAAAACGGGACAAAATCAATTAAATGAGGAATTGAGTGGTGAGCAACCTCTCATCAAATTGGCAGAAAATGCCATTAACTTTATCACGCCCTATTTAGATACACAAATGGGGGCCTGTTATCTCGCAGACGACAATCAACAGCGTTTGAAAATGATAGCCAGTTATGCTTATACTTGGCGCAAAGAGTTGGCCAATGAATTTGAACTGGGTGAAGGCCTAGTCGGACAAGCGGCCTTAGAACGGAAAATGATTATTATCACCCAAGCGCCGGCTGATTATATTTATATTCAATCAGGGCTAGGCCAGTCACGTCCAAACGCGATTTTAGTCATACCCATTTTGTATGAAGGCTGCTTAAAAGCCGTCATTGAACTGGCTTCTTTTCATCTCTTGACTGAAATACAGCTTCAATTTCTCAATGAAGTCATGCCCAATATTGGGATAGCCATTAATACAGCCCAATCACGTTATCAGACGCAATTGCTTTTGCAGCAAAGCGAAAGTCAGAAAAAGGCATTAGAAACCCAAGCCACTGAATTACAAACCAAGCAAAAAGAACTGAAAGAAACCAATAAAGCACTGCAAAGTCAATCAGAAATATTGCAGCATCAGGCCATTGAATTACAAAATCAACAAGAAGAATTGCAACAAACCAATGAAGAATTGCAAACGCAATCCGAAGAATTGCAAGCTCAACAGGAAGAGTTAACGCAAAGCAACGAAGAATTGGAAAAACGGACTTCTGATCTGGAGTTGCAAAAACAAGAAATCAGGGACAAAAACCAGTTTTTGGAAAAGGCGCAACACGCCCTTGAAACCAAAGCCAACGAATTAGAATTGGCCAGTCAGTACAAATCAGAATTTCTAGCCAACATGTCTCACGAACTGCGAACGCCTTTAAACAGTTTGCTGATTCTGGCCCAGTTGTTAGGCGACAACCCCGAAAACAATTTAACGGAAAAACAAGTTGAATATGCGCGAACCATGTACAGTGCCGGTTCAGATTTACTCAAGCTGATTAATGAAATCTTGGATTTGTCCAAAGTAGAATCTGGCAAAATGGAAGTTCATGTTGACTTGTTAGCACTGGTTGAATTAGTGGAAACCCTTGAACATAAATTCCAACCTGTCGCTGAAGAAAAAGGCATCGCTTTTAATATCAGTCTTGCCGATAACTTGCCAATGGTTATCTACACTGATGCTCAGCGGCTCATACAAATTATTAACAATTTACTCTCAAATGCTTTCAAGTTTACCGAACAGGGAGAAATCAAACTGGACATCAGTCGCCCTGATGAAGGCTTCGAAGTGTCAAATCAGACACTCAAAGCGGCTAATACCGTCATGATACGTGTAAGCGATACCGGCATTGGTATTCCCAAAGACAAACAACAAGTGATTTTTGAAGCCTTCCAGCAAGTCGATGGTACCACCTGCCGATCTTACGGTGGAACAGGGCTCGGCCTCTCGATTTCTCGGCAATTAGTCCGTTTACTCAGTGGCGAAATACAATTACACAGTGAAGAAGGAAAAGGCAGTACTTTCACACTCTATTTGCCAGAAAGCCTCGCTAAGTCTGCGGAATCGCCCCCCATATTGACACCAGAAGCCTGCTCAGTCAAAGCAGTAGAGTCGAACCTGCAAATCGCTGTCGAGCCCACTTGCTCAGATGACAATCTGATTGATGACAGAGACAATCTGCAAGATGATGATAAATCCATATTAATCATTGAAGATGATCGCAAATTTTCACGGATTATCATAGAACTGGCACGGGAAAAACAGTTCAAATGTCTTCTTGCAGAAGAGGGGCAAAGCGGCTTACAGCTGGCAGAAAATTATAAACCGGATGCCATTATTCTTGATATCGGTTTACCCAAGATAGATGGTTGGACAGTCATGGAACGGTTAAAAGAGAATCCAAATACACGGCATATACCGGTACACTTTATGTCCGCCTCTGATCATCGCCAAGAGGCGAAAAAAATGGGCGCGATTGGTTACTTGCTCAAACCCATGGGGATAACAGAACTTCGTTACGCCTTTAAAAAAATAGATCGGTTTATCAGCAAAACCTTGAAAAACCTCTTAATCCTGATTGATCAAGAACAACGTCACCAAGATATTCAAAAACTACTTGACAATGACAATGTGCAATCGACTATCGCCAAAACGCAAGCCATCGCCCTAGAACACTTGAAGACGATCCCGTTTGATTGTATTGTTTTAGACATCGAAGTTGAACAAAGTTCAGGTATCAAAGTGCTTGAGCAATTGTACAGTGAAGAAAAGCTGGCCCAAATTCCAGTGATTATCTATGCAGAAAGAGAGTTGACCGAATCCGAAGAAACGGTTTTACACCAATATGCCGAAAATCTCACGATAAAAGCCGTGAGATCTCCAGCCCGTTTATTGGATGAAACCACCTTGTTTCTTCATCAAATCGAAGCCCAATTGCCCAAGGAAAAGCAAAAGATGCTGCGTATGGTGCATGACAAGAAAGCCATCCTCACAGGCAAAAAAGTCCTGTTAGTTGATGATGATATACGCAATACTTATGCCTTAATGACTTTTTTAGATGGCCTCGACATGGAAGTGACTGTCGGCAACAATGGTAAAGAAGCCCTCGCATTATTAGACGAACATCCTGATAGCGATATTGTTTTGATGGATATTATGATGCCCGAAATGGATGGATACGAAGCCATGCGGCAAATCAGAACACAAGCGCGTTTTCGTAAGCTACCCATAATAGCCTTAACCGCAAAAGCGATGAAAGGCGACAAAACCAAATGTATTGAAGCAGGCGCCAATGATTATTTATCGAAACCCGTAGACACTGATAAGCTCATTTCATTGATGCGGGTATGGTTGTATCGTTAGGCGTTAGGTTGGAGGGATAGTGGGATCGTTGTCGGAAGGATTCAGGGATAATATTTAAGAAAGTGGCGCGATCCCACAATTTTTGTTCCACCAGTGTCTCGTAGGGTGGGTAAGCGGGCGCCACTAAATTCAATATTATCCCGAAATCTTACCACCCGCTTGCCCACCATCCCTCTCCCAAAAAATAGGCAACACCTTTAAACAGAAATCTTACAGACAACGATCCCACCATCCCTCTTCCAAAAAATAGGCAACACCTTTAAACAGAAATCTTACAGACAGCGATCCCACCATCCCTCTCCCCAAAAATAGGCAACACCTTTAAACCTTCAATCTTATGAAAATCAACGGCCTACCATTAACCATTACTATTAAAACAAACCCGAAACACGCATCACCAATTGCGCTGGAGAAATCTGTTCGACTGCGATTTCAACTTGTCCCGTTAATTTTTCCTGAAAGCGGATAGGAGAATCGGCATTGGCAAAAGCAAACAACCGAACTTCTCCCGTTTTTTCTGCCTGAGAAGGCCTCATCACATCCGTCACAATCGCTCTTATCGTGCCAACTTGTTTACCCATTGCCCCATCAAGATGGAGACGCGCAGCCTGCCCAGTTTGAATACGATTAAAGGCCTCAGCAGGAAACTCAGCCAGAATAATTTCGCCATCAGTCAAGTAAGCAGACTGACTGTTTTCATAAAAAGTCATTTGAGCAAAGAAAAACCAAGTACCCCAAATCACCAAAAGAATGATAGCAACAACCAAGCTAATTAAGGCAGGGCGAAAACTATCAGCATGAAGTGAACGCATGGTGCGAGAAAAGGGACTAGACATAAGCATTCCTCAAGATTTGACAATCGGTTTATGATGAACAGAAAATGACATGACAATTTCATATTAATTAATATATAAGTAGGTTAACAAAAATAGATTAACATTTTTTGTCAATATCGAATAAAACGCAGATAATGCTGATTGTCATGATTGAGGCTGATTTATTTTTGAATCGAATTTTAATCAGTGTTAATCAGGCCATAATCAGGCCATAATCAGCGTTCTATCTTATCGTTTTTTAGGGAAAAGCCCACAAATCATGAGCCATTCAATTTTGATTTTATCTTTTGGTTCAATGTAAGATAGATTCTAAGTACTGAACCATAAATTTTCAGGTATTTTTTTAATTAATAAATAGAAGCAACCAAGAAGAGGGGCAACCACAAGGGATTGCCCCTACAAGCAGGTCGTAGGGGCAATCCCTTGTGGTTGCCCTTTGCGGTAAAATACCTGTTTATTTGTGCTTCAGTACT
>Ga0164315_10000946_pt1 | contig 21315 bp, 18 predicted proteins | sample GuaBasSedimGuay6_FD_113737 | JGI IMG/M metagenome (GOLD analysis project Ga0164315, IMG submission 113737) | Subseafloor sediment microbial communities from Guaymas Basin, Gulf of California, Mexico - Guay6, Core 4569-2, 0-3 cm | ecosystem: Environmental > Aquatic > Marine > Hydrothermal vents... | reverse complement strand
TACCATTCCTCGTAGGGTGGGTAGCGTCTTTTTGCTGCCCACCATCACCCAATTACTTACGCTTCATCACTCTTATGATTCAATCTGTTTTCTCTCAATTTTTTGACTAACTTTTTACTATCCAACTTTTCGAAAGTAATTAAAACTTCTTTATTATCCAATTTCTTTCCTTTTTCCATTAAAATCTTATGAAAATGGAACAGTTGAACACTCATTGGCACCTAGTTGAGATTTAAAAATGAACAATTGAACACTCATTTCACCCATATTGATCTCTAAAACTGAACAACTGAACATTAAAAAATATTTAACAAAATCAACTACTTATTTTTATTCTTCTTTCTTACATAACAGAACTTAAAAGAGCTCTTGCTGTGAAATTTCCAGTTTGTAATTGATAAGCACCAGGAATTTTACCGCAACGGTAGTGTTCCCATGCAGTACGATAATGAATGTTTTTGCCCATTGAGATAGTTTCATGGCGCAATATCATACCACACACTTCACTATTCAACTAAAATCAACTCTATTTTTTACTTTTTCATTTAATCTTTTTATGGGTATTATTCAATAGAGATCGGAACACTTTTTGCTAAGGGAATTTTTCTCCAACTGTGTCCCCCATTTTTTGGGGACTTGAGTGTCGTTCTAAAATTTAGCAATCGCCCGCTATGGCATTTGGAACCAAAATCGCCCGCAGGGCATTTTTGAGAAAACCTTTAAATAACAATAGGTTCAATATTTAAGCAATATCTATTCCGATCTCTATTGGGTATTATTAGTTTATTTTTTAGTCAGTTTAGTAAGATATTTTACCAAACAATCAACTATGAATAACTATATTTATAGGCATCCTAAAAAAAAGCTAGGGCTGTATTGTTGGTCTATTACAGATTGTGAATTGCCTTATGGGCTTGTGGATAAAACTTTATCATGGCAGATTTTGTAAGTTGGACTCTCACAACCGAGGCCTTATATATTTAATAAATAAGAGCAATGTTTGTGCCATATTTAAAATTCATTTAATTTCAACAGGTTACTCAATTTAGGTGAGTCAAATTCATTGCCGATTCAACGCAAATTCAACGCAAATTCTACGCAAAACAGATTATTCTTTTTCTTTCAATAGTTTATGATTAAACTCAAATTCAACGCAATTCAACGCAAATTCAACGCAAAGTCATCGCCACTGATTTGCGCTCAGAAACAAATTGAAGAATCATCTAAAAAACGGGCCTTGTCATGTGTAGTGAGCCAGAAGATATTAAACAAAAAATGAGGGTTTGAACAAATCTAAAAACTTGATAGAACGCTGATTATACTGATTGTCATGATTGACGCTGATTAAGATTAAAATTAATCAGAAGGCTGGTGGGCAGCAAAAACACGCTACCCACCCTACAGAAAATACAGAAAATGTTAACAATATTTATGCGTACCTACTTATTGATTGAGTCAGTCCCATTCAATGAACCCAGTGCCCGATAAAAGATAACCTTAAATTGATTGCGTTCGAGATCATTAATCAGTTCCAATGGTACGTTTTTTTCTTGACAGATTCGCAACATGCGCGGAATACCGCTTCCTCTTCCGGTATAACCGGTTTCTGAAAATTTTGCCATAAAGGAGAGAATTATGGGATTGCGTTCAATGTGAATGCCGAGTTTGATATTTTCAATGGTGAGTGTGTTCGGTAAAACGCCGGCGCTGCCTATTTCAACTCTATCCGCGAAAATCTGAATGAATATCGCAGAATTGATAAAATAATCTCGATGTACGAGGGCATTGGCAACCGCTTCTTTTATTGCGGGCAAGGGGATTTCCAATTCACCTGGGGCATTGAAATCGTTTTGGGTTGGCCGACGTTTGAGGTGACGTAGTATGAAATCGACTCCTTTTTTTTGTTGTTCTGGGAGTTTGCCGCTGATATCTTCTTTGTCTAAAAATTCATCGTCATTAAGATAATAGGTGGCTTTTATACCAAATTGGGGCTTCATCAATTCAACCTGTTTGCCAAATAAGAGCAAGCCTGCTAGTGTTAAATGTTTGTCTTTAAGGAGCTTGAAATTTTTGAGCAGTTGAGATTTACTGATATTGGTGTGATCCAGTGTTTCTCCATAAACCATTTGATAAAACTCAGAAAAATAGAAAAAATCAAAGGCTTCGATTTCAACATCGGTTTCCATTTCATCAGCGGATAAACGACTAGCAGATTGCATCAAGCGGAATAATTCATCTCTGCTGGCTCGGCGTTTGTCGGCTCCATTTTTAACCCAAAATTCACTTTTATTAACACTATAGGGTTTATTGGTTCCGCTTGGCACGGTGATGATCATAATCTTTTTGTCATCGCTTAAAACAATTTCTGTTTGCACAAAAATAGGGGGTTCTATTTTCTGTGATGTGGCGCTAGAAATCCATTGATTTAAACGTTTGATCTCATCACCTGAGAGGCCTGTGATGAGGCTATTATCGTCAACACCAATATAAATCTGGCCGCCATTTGTGTTCGCAAAAGCGGATATTTCAACCGTCAGTTTATCAATACTGTTTACGTTTTCTTTAAACTGTCTTGACGAATCTTCGCCTTTTTTTAGAGCGTCTTTGAGTGTCATGGTTTGTATTATGGATATTTTTTCTCTTTTTAGGTTTTTACGTTCCAACTTTAGTTTGCCGTTTTGAGTTCAGAGTGCAAAAAGTTGCAAACTAAAGTTGGAACGTAAAACTATATATTTTGAGGTAAATAATTTCAAAAGGGCGAACACGCAGGTTCGCCCTTGTCATCTGCCTGTGAAATTATTTTCTGAACATCTATAGACTCAAGGCAAACTAATAGTTAGAACGTAAAATTATAATAATAATTATTATAATACGACTCAATCCCATTATTCAATAATGTTATCAAAATGGGGTGTCATTAAAAGTCGCAAATGGTGAGTGTAGCGAAGCTCTAGCCACCCTACAACTATCCGTTTTAATTACACTCACCAAAACTTTTTAAAAGGTTAAGTGTTTGAAAAAAAATAATGTCCCTTATTTTGATACTTCCAATTCAAGTTGCCTTTCGAGTTAAAATAAAAAAATCTTCATGTCGAAGTGACAGGAGAGATTTTTGCAACATCTGAACAAGCGTGTGCGATTGAGCTTAAAAGTGGGGCGGCAATTGATTTTGAGAATGTACAAGTACGTGGGCAGGTGAGGGGTATTGAAGGTGAAACGGGGCAATGGCAATACCCTTATTCATTGCACTTGGGTAAATTGCTCCCAATAGGGCCTATCAGTTGCGCTTAATCATTCTGTGTCGATATCATATGAAAATCAATAGCCTAAACTTGCCCCTTTGACGGATGTATACTGCACGCGGTCATAAATTAAACTTTTATGTATTTCACGCTAAAGTTTAGCGAAGCGAACCGAAGGTCAGCGAAGCTAAACTTTCGCGTGAAATGGTGGGTAACGTGTTTTTGTTGCTGGCCCCAATAGATCAATGTAGGGTGGGTAACGGGTTTTTGTTGCCCACCATTTAAATTAAAAAGTTTTTCACGCAAAAGGAAAATGTTATATCATGTTTTTTTGAAAAAAGTGTCGTGATCTATAGCCTGTAAAAATGGAAGTCAGCCCTTTAAGGCAGTCCCCAAAAAATAATTAGGTCGTCCTGAAATTGGGGTGATGTTAATTTCAATTTATTTTTCAATGACTTACCTGTAGTCAATTGCTCATAGGTCCATCAAAAGTCTGTCGCGTTTGGTACATGGGGGGATATTGATAGCTAAGGCTTGATAGGCTATTGCCACACTTTTCTGAACGATGACTTCAACCACTAACGGCTCTAAGTTATTGATTTTTATATCACCCACATTTCAGGACTACCAATAATTATTCATTCCAAATGTGAAATCAAGCAGTGGAATGGTGGACAACAAAAACCCGTTACCAGCTACAAAGACTGTTTCACTTAAGAAGTTTTTGCGCGCAAAAACGGTATTTCACGAATAATTTTGGATATTCCTAAAGCTTCTTCATGTGTGCAAATAAAAAAACTTAGGGGCTTTGATAAAAAAGCCATTTTTATTCTCATCATTTCTCTGTGTTATTCTATATCAATTTGTCTCTTGATGTTATCAGTTATCAATAATAAATTATCAGTGAACCCTGAGATAACACAACGGTGGACAACAAAAATACAAACTCTACCCTACGAATAACACAGGGCAACAAAAATACAAAGTTCACCTTACGATGATAACTGATAACTGATAACTGATAAAGGGTATAAAAAAAAATGACAGACTATAATATATTAATAAGCGATGATTCTGTTGCCATGCGGCAAATGCTGACATTGACTTTAAGCGACGCTTCTTATAATGTCACTGAAGCCAATGATGGTAAGCAAGCGTTGGAATTAGCGAAATCTCAGTCGTTTGATTTGATTATCACAGATGTGAATATGCCTTTGCTTGATGGGTTGTCTTTAGTGCGTGAATTACGTGCTTTGCCTGAGTATCAGTTTAAGCCTATTTTATTGCTGACGACGGAAACAGATCCGGAAAAAAAGAAAAAGGCTAAAACGGTGGGGGCAACTGGATGGATTATTAAGCCATTTGATCCCGATAAATTATTAGCTGCGATTAGAAAAGTATTGAGGTAGTCCGCTATGCCAGTGGATTTGACAGAAGTGCGTAAACTCTTTTTTGAAGAGAGTTTTGAAAATCTCGATGTGATGGAATCGAGTTTGTTGGATTTGGAAGTTGAGACGGTTGATCAAGAATTGATCAATAGTATTTTCCGTGCGGCCCATTCCATTAAAGGGGGGGCTGGCATTTTTAAGTTTGATCATGTTACTGATTTTGCCCATGCCGCAGAAACTTTGCTTGATGAAATGCGTAATGAAGAGCATCTTATCACGCAATCTTTAATTGATTTGTTGTTGCGTTCTGTGGATGTTTTGCGAATGATGTTATCGGCGCTGCAAGAAGCGGGTACTTACGATTTTCAAGAAGCCCAAGCGTGTCAAAATGAATTGCAAAGGGCTTTAAAAAACCAGAGTGAAAGCGAATATGATAAAACCGCTCAATCTCTTTCGCCCTTTGCGGCTAATCCACAGGTTACGGAAATACCGCAATCCGTCACCACTGAGGAATCAAAAGCCCTTGCGACAAACCCGGGATGGCACATTCTGTTTAAACCCGATTTATCTATGCTGAAAACGGGTAATGATCCTATTAATTTGTTTAGAGAGTTAGCTCAGTTAGGGGATTTAGAAGTCAAGGTGGATACGAGCCAAATGCCCGCTTTACCAGACTTGGATCCGCAATTATGTTATTTAAACTGGGAACTGATTTTGCATGGTGATGTGGCACGGGCTGAAATTGATGAGATTTTTGAATGGGTTGAAGATGAGTGTGAGTTGCAGATCACGTCTTTAGAGCCACCTTCTGAACAGGTTGAGGTGTCACCCATTGCCCCGTCTTATGATGCGGGAGATGCGGCGATTGAGCCAGTGTCTTCTAAACAGGATACGGTTGTTCAAGAGACGAAGGCTGAAACCGGATTACAAGAGTCGGAAGTGGTTACCGAAAAAGAATCCGTATCTGAAACGGAAACTAGTGTCGAGGCTGTTGTTGAGACTGATGCGTCTGAAGGCGTTTCTGAAAGTGATACTGAGCCTGAAGTGTCGGATACGCAGGCTGTGGTAGAAACGGCTGTTTTTGTTGATGAAAAAGCGACGAGTACGCCAGATATTCCGGCACCGATTAAAACGCCCGAAGTGCAGAAGGGGGCAGCTGAAGGTGTGAGTCATCACGCTTTGGAAGCGACTTCTAATTCTATTCGGGTGAATATTGATAAAATTGATAGTTTAATCAATATGGTAGGTGAGTTGGTGATTACCCAATCTATGTTGGATCAGATTGGCGAAAATTTTGATAGCTCACGCATTACGCACTTACGGGATGGTTTAGCGCAATTAGAACGTAATAGCCGCGAGTTACAAGAAAACGTGATGCGTATTCGTATGTTGCCTATCAGTTACTCATTTAATCGCTTTCCGCGCTTAGTTCATGATTTGAGTGCCAAATTTGGCAAAAAAATTGAGTTAAAATTGTCGGGTGAACAAACTGAATTAGATAAAACGGTGTTGGAAAAAATGAGTGATCCGCTGGTGCATCTTGTACGTAATGCACTTGATCATGGCATTGAAATGCCAGAACAGCGTCGCGCAGCGGGTAAATCAGAAACAGGAGAACTACACTTACACGCTTTTCACCAAGGGGGTAATATCATTATTCAAATCAATGATGATGGGGCCGGTTTTGATTTGGATAAGATTCGCGCTAAAGCAATAGAAAAAGGGTTTTTAAATTATGATGAGCATCCTAGCCAGGAACAATTATATGATCTGATTTTTCAGCCCGGTTTTTCGACGGTAAGCCAAGTCACTGATGTTTCTGGACGGGGTGTGGGTATGGATGTTGTCCGTCGCAATATTCGTGCATTAGGCGGTTCAATTGAAGTGAAATCTCAACGTGGAAAAGGTTCAACGTTTACGATTCGCTTACCGTTAACCTTGGCGATTTTAGATGGGCAACTGGTGCGCGTTGGAGAAGAAATCTACATTTTGTCTTTGCTTTCTATCATTGAATCATTGCGTATCAAAACGGAATTGGTTAATTCTTTTGCGGGTTTTGCAGAGGTATATAGATTACGCGATGAATATATTCCCATTTTGCGCCTATATGATTTATTTGGGATTACGCCTACCAGCAGAAAATTGGAACACGGTTTGTTGGTAATAGTTGAAGGCGATGGTCAAAAAATGGGTTTATTTGTAGATGAATTACTTTCTCAACAACAAATTGTGATTAAAAGCTTAGAAAGCAATTATAAAAAAGTAGAAGGCCTGTCTGGTGCAACCATTTTAGGTGATGGCAGTGTGGCCTTGATTTTAGATGTCGCCGGACTCATTCACCTATTCCAGAGTCAAATCAAAGCACCCCATACGCGTTTCCATTTCCTTTCAGGAGTTCGCTATGAACGATGAGACTAGCCCAGTTGCTAATAAAAAATATTTAACGTTTGTTTTAGCTACCGAAGAATATGCGGTAGATATTTTACGTGTGCAAGAAATCAAAGGTTGGAATAAAGTCACCAAGATACCGAATACGCCTGATTATATTTGTGGCGTGATTAATTTACGCGGCACGATTGTGCCGATCATTGATTTGCGTTTACGTTTTAGTCTGGAAGAACAAACTTATGGGGCAATGACTGTTGTCGTGGTTGTTAAAGTGCTTTCGGACAGCAATAAAGAACGCATTATGGGTATTGTGGTTGATGCCGTTTCGGATGTGTACGATGTGCCGGAAAACCAGATTCAGCCGCCTCCTGATTTTGGGAGCGTGATCAGCACCGAATTTGTCAAAGGCTTAGCGACTGTGGATGAAAAAATGGTCATCATATTAGATATTGATCGTTTACTCAATTCCAAAGAGTTAGCCCTTGTTGAATCTATTGCTCACTGATTTTGTGGTTATTTTTTCGATCTATGCAAAAAATAACGCAAAGACGCAAGCTTTAGAGCGGGATGGTGGGCAAGTTCGTTTCGACGCTGGGCGTCGAAACGAACTTACCCACCCTACATATTAATTAATATCAAATTGTTCATTGATAACTGTTATGCCATTTCTTGCTAATTTGAAAATTAAATATAAATTGGCCTTGATGCTCTTTTTCCCGCTGTTGGGCTTGTTATATTTTTCTATCACCTTGATGATTGAAAAAGCACAAACGGCAGAGGATATGGCGGGTTTGGCCGAATTAACACAATTAACCATTACACTCAGTCACATCGTTCATGCTGTGCAATTGGAACGGGGTGCCAGTAGTTTATTTTTAAAAAACCAAGGGCAGAAATTTTATAAGGAACTTTCTGAGTATCGTGCCCAGACTGATTCTGCTATCACCGATTTAAACCGTTTTGTACAAGAATTTGATACGCATGGCTATGAAGCCGATTTTTTGACGCGCTTAGCTCAAATACGCAAAGCACGGACGGGTTTTAAATCTATTCGTGAAGCGGTTAGCTCGCTCAGTATCCAACAACCGGAAGCGGTGAAACGCTATACTGAAATCAATAATTTGTTATTTCAGTTCGTGATACAGTCTACCCATCTCAAAAATTACAAAGACGTTTTTCCCTTAAAACTGGCTTATATTAATTTATTGAAGGCCAAGGAAAAAGCGGGATTAGAACGTGCTTTGCTTTCTGCCGTGTTTAGTCAAAATGCGGTGCAACCGATACAATTTCGCATATTTGCTGAACTCGTCGCCGTAGAAGACGCTTATTTGACTCATGATTTGATGAATTATTTAACGGCCGATCAAAAGCGTTTTTTAAATGATAATTTGTTGTCAGGGCAATTTATTGAAGAAACCACACGTCTGCGTGACATTGTTTATGCGGCTGAGGAGGCGAAATGGGTACTGCAAAAAAACGTTGATCCGGAATACTGGTTTTCTATGCAAACCGGCAAAATTAATTTGCTCAAAGCGGTTGGCGATAAAATCGCTCACGATTTAAAGCTTAAAGCGGATGAGACGAGTCAAACGGCTTATACTGATTTTATCAACCTTCTAGGGATGATGATAATCGTTATTGGCTTGGCTATCACGTTTTTTGTTATGGTATTGAGGGGCACAACGAGGGGTTTGGAACAAGCTGTCGGTATTGCTAATGCGATTGCTGAGAACAATCTTTCAAATCAAATTGAAATCAATCTGAAAGATGAAACCGGATTGCTATTGCAAGCGTTTGCACGGATGCAAAATCAATTACGTGAACGCATTGAAAAAGATAAACGGATTGCTGATGAAGCGCTGCGTATCAATCGTGCTTTGGATAGTGCGACAACCAATATTTTAATTACAGACGCTGAGTACAACATCATTTATCTCAATGAAACCGCGCAACGTTTGTTCCAAACTGAAGAAGAAAAGATTCGCCAAGCTTTACCTGATTTTGATGCTAGTCGTATGTTGGGTGCCAATTTTGATCTCTTTCATAAAAAACCGGCCTATCAACATATGGTATTAGATAAATTGACGAGCAGTCGCGGTTTAAGAATAACGATAGGCGAATTAAGTCTTGATCATATCATCACGCCTGTGATCAATGATCGGGGTAAACGTCTGGGCATGGTTATTGAGTTCAGTAACCGAACGGCTGAAGTGGCTACTGAGCAAGAAATTAATCAGGTTATTCAAGCCGCTTCTCAAGGTGACTTTCAACAACGTATTCAGCTTGAAGACAAGAGTGGTTTTTTTAAAACGTTTAGTGAAAGCGTTAACCAAATCATGGCTTTTAATCAGCGAGCGATTGAAGACATTCTACACATCATATCCGCTCTTGCGGATGGCGATTTGACTCAACAGATTGAAAATAATTACTTAGGGGCTTTTGAGCAGTTAACAAATGACATGAACACGACGGTTCATAAGTTGACCGAAATTATGACGGCTATCTCGCAGACGGCGGGCACGGTGAATCGGGCAGCTTCTGAAATCTCTCAAGGCAATACCCATCTGAGTATACGCACAGAAGAGCAAGCGGCTTCACTAGAAGAAACGGCTACCAGCATGGAACAAATGACGGGCTCCGTGCGACAAAATGCTGATAATGCGAAGCAAGCTGCCCAATTAGCCAGCACTGCTAAAAACAGTGCCGAAAAAGGGGGCGAGGTTGTCGGAACGACTATAGTGGCGATGACGGAAATCAGCAACAGTAGCCATAAAATCACAGACATTATTAGCGTCATAGATGAAATTGCCTTTCAAACCAATCTGTTAGCACTGAATGCGGCGGTAGAAGCGGCGCGTGCCGGTGAGCAAGGAAGGGGTTTTGCCGTAGTGGCTTCTGAAGTGCGTAACCTAGCTCAACGCAGTGCTGCTGCGGCGAAAGAAATTAAAGGGTTGATAAAAGACAGTGTTGCCAAAGTTGAAGAAGGCACGAAGCTGGCGAATAAATCAGGTGAAACGCTGAAAGAAATTGTTTTAGCGGTGAAAAAAGTGAGCGACATCATTGCCGAAATCGCAGCGGCCAGTCAGGAACAATCGGCCGGTATCCAGCAAGTCAATAAAACCATTGCACATATGGATGAAATGACACAGCAAAATGCGGTTTTGGTTCAAGAAACCGCGACAGCCAGCAGTGCGATGAAAGAACAAGCGCAAAGCCTGAAAGAACAAGTCGCCTTTTTCAATATTGGTGAGGAGATGTTATTTGAGGATGAAAACATTGTTCACCAGCCAATCCCTAATCAGCTTAATCAGCGAAATGCGAGGCTTCCTGTTGAACCTATTCAGCGTTTAGCGCCACCGCCTGAGCAAGATCATGAATGGAAAGAGTTTTAAATCAATGATGCAATGATTATCATTTGTAGGGGCAAGCCCTTGTGGTTGCCCTTTTTTGTGTTTAACCCAATCGAAAATGCTAAGTACTGAACCATAAATTTTCAGGTATTTTAAATAAACCGAAAGGGGGCAACCACAAGGGATTGCCCCTACACAATGTCATGTAGGGGCAATCCCACGCGCAAGCCCTTTGTTGTAAAATACCTGTTTATTTGTGCTTCAGTACTTATAGCCACAGCTTCCACCTGTTGATAAAGGTTCAAAAAGGGCTTCAAAGGTGGTGGTGGGGTTGAATGTGAAAACGTCTGCGACGAGATAAACCCTATTCAAAAAGAAGGGAATTTATGAAACCCAAAGTTTATATTGAGACATCAATACCCAGTTTTTACTATGAAATTCGTACAGAACCTGAAATTATTGCACGTCGGAATTGGACTCATCAGTGGTGGAATGACTATCAACAGAATTATGAAATTGTTTCCAGTGATGCAGTCGTTGATGAACTGAATAAAGGAGATTATCCGACTAAAGCTTCAGCTTTAGAATTTGTTAACAAGCTACCACTTCTACCATTTGAGGAAGACATTTCAGAAATCGTGCAAAATTATATCCAGCATAAGTTGATGCCAAAAGATCCTCTAGGCGATGCACTTCATCTGGCTTTGACTTCATATCACAAATGTGATTTTCTGTTAACTTGGAATTGCAGAAACCTTGCGAATGCGAACAAATTTGTTCCTATCAAGCGTATTAATACATTGTTGGGTTTATATGTACCCACTTTGGTAACTCCCCTTGAATTGATAGGAGTATAAAATGAAAAATGATCCTGTTCTTGACAAAATCAGAGAAACTCGGCACCTGATTTCCGCACAATGCCAACATGATCCCAAAAAGCTGGTTGCGTATTACCTCCAGCGACAAAAGGAACGTGAAAAAAAATGGGTAGACTATAAGGCCGATACAAAGGTAGCCTCAGCTTAATGCAGGGCTTCCTATTGAACCACTCAAGCGTTTAGCGTCACCACCAGAGCAAGATAGTGAATGGTAAGAGTTTTAAATCACTATTCAATTTTTTAATACAGAATAAATAACGCAAAAGACGCAAGCGGCGCAAGGATTTCGACTCTTGAAAGATAGCGTCTTTAGCGTCTTTAGCGTCAAAGCGCGTTTATTTCATTTTGATAATTAAGGTAAAAAAATGTTTCATTTAACACAAGCCCAGAAAAGAATGGTGACTTATGTCGCGCTATTTCTAGGGTTATTTCTAGGCTATTTCTTGTTGCAAGATATCAGATGGCAGGGCAGTCAACAACTCCATACTTTGATGGAAATTGTGGCTTCCTTGTTAGCTTTTATAATCGGTGTGATGGCCTTAGTGCGTTTTTATACTAAGAAAGATAACACCTTTTTGTTTATTGGTGCCGGATTTTTTGGCACAGGTTTTTTAGATGCTTATCACGCCATTGTTACTTCCTCTTTTTTTGAACACTATTTTCCCTCATCCTCTTCTTCATTGGTTGCTTGGAGTTGGGGTGCTTCACGCCTTTTTTTGGCTATCCTGTTATGGTTAAGTTGGTTATTTTGGCAAAAAAAGGAGAAACAAGAAGAGGTGAAAATAGTCAATGAATGGGTTGTTTACTTGGGTATAGCAGTATTGACGTTAGCCAGTTTTTTCTTCTTTGCCTTCGTACCTCTACCAAGAGCTTATTATCCAGATTGGTTTTTCCATAGGCCACAAGAATTGATCCCCGCCTTCTTTTTTCTATTAGCCTTGATGGGTTATTTAAGTAAAGGGCTTTGGAAAGAAAATGATTTTGAACACTGGCTTATTCTGGCAATCATTGTGAGTTTGATGAGTCAAGTGATGTTCATGTCTTTTTCAGGTCACTTGTTTGATACTATGTTTGATACAGCCCATCTGCTCAAAAAAGCCAGTTATCTTTGCGTACTGACTGGTTTACTGATCAGTATGTATGCCATCTTTAAAGAGTCTGAAAAACTCTTGCTGTCTTACGCGGAACAAACGAGTCATTTAAGGAAAAATATCACTCGAAACAAAATCCTGAATGAAAAAAACGTGCGTTTTAATTGTGCATTGAATAACTCAACAACAGCCATTTTAATGACTGATGCGGATTACAACATTATTTACCATAATGACTCAGCCCAACGCTTGTTTAAAAATGAACAAGATAAGATTCGCAAAGACTTATCTCATTTTGATGCCAATCGCTTGCTCGGCACTTCTTTTGAAGCTTTTCATAAAGAACCATCTTTGAAGCGTCAGTTGTTAGATAAATTGACGAACAAAAGCCCCGCGATGATAACCATCGGGGGAATCACGCTTGATCATATTATTACACCTGTGATTAATGACAATGGCGAGCATTTAGGGGTAGTGATTGAGTTCAATAACCGCACTGCTGAATTAGGCGCTGAACAAGAAATTAAGCGCGTCATTGAAGCAGCCTCTCAAGGTGATTTCCAACAACGCATTAACCTTAAAGACGAAAACGGCTGTCTCAAAATAGTCAACGAGGGTATCAATCAAATTATGAGTTTTAATCAACAGGCTATGGAAGATATGAGCCGCATTTTTGCTGCCCTAGCCGAGGGCAATTTGACTCAGAAGATTGAACATCAGTATATTGGGGCCTTTGAACAGTTAAAGCATGATGTCAATACAACGGTTCATAAGTTGACCGAAATTATGACGATTATATTGCAGACAGCCGATAAAGTGAATTGTTCTGCCACTGAAATCTCTCAAGCGAATACGAGCCTCAGTCAACGCACGGAAGAGCAAGCAGCCTCATTAGAAGAAACAGCGGCCAGTATGGAACAAATGACGAGTTCTGTGCAACAAAATGCGGAACATGCTAAACAAGTGGCTCAATTAGCGGTAAATGCTTTAGAAAGTGCGGAAAAAGGGGGGGAAGTTGTCGGAGCCACTATTGTCGCGATAACGGAAATCAGCACCAGCAGTCAAAAAATCACAGACATTATTGGTGTGATTAATAATATTGCTTTTCAAACCAATTTGTTAGCACTGAATGCGGCAGTCGAAGCTGCGCGTGCTGGCGAACAAGGGCGTGGTTTTGCGGTAGTGGCAACAGAAGTGCGTAATCTTGCGAAACGCAGTGCCGAGGCGGCTAAAGAAATTAAAGCGTTAATTCAAGACAGTGTTTTGAAAGTTGAAGAAGGCACACAACTGGCGAACCAATCAGGTGAAACCCTTCAAGAAATTGTTTTAGCGGTGAAAAAAGTCAGCGATTTGATTTCAGAAATTGCCACAGCCAGTCAAGAACAATCATCAGGTATCAACCAAGTCACTCAAGCCATTGCTCAAATGGATAACATGACACAACAAAATGCCACCTTGGTAGAAGAAGCCACTGTTGCCAGTCATACAATGAAAGAACAGGCACAGTATCTGAAAGAGCAAATTGCGTTTTTCAAGGTTGGGGGAAAGGGGAAAAGTGATAAGTGTATGTAGGGGCAATCCCTTGTGGTTGCCCTTTTGCAGTAATTATACTGCACACGGGCATAATTTAAACTTATGTAGGGTGGGTAACGTGTGTTTGTTGCCCACCATTAATTCGTAGGGTGGGTAACGTGTTTTTGTTGCCCACCATCTTAAATGTAGGGTGGGTAACGTGTGTTTGTTGCCCACCATTAATTCGTAGGGTGGGTAACGTGTTTTTGTTGCCCACCATTAATTAAAACGTATTTCACGCTTTCACTTAATAAGTTTCGCTTCGCTATACTTATTAAGTGAAATAAAGTTGCGCGCAACTTCTTAAGTGAGCCTTCGGTGCGCGAAGCTAAATGTGAAATGGTGGGTAACTAACTTTTTTTTAAGATAAATGGTGGGCAACAAAAACACGTAGGGAGCCCATTTCATGCTAAAGTTTAGCTTCGCTGACCTTCGGTTCGCTTCGCTATACTTCGCTGCGTGAAATATTGATTTGAATGGGGCAGGCAACAAAAACACGTTTCGCGCCAAAAGTTTTTTGAGCCTCAATTTTTTTGCTACCCCACCCTACGTTTTCCTTTACCACCCCCACTGTTGTTGCGGTCCCCAGTTTTGTTGGTTCCAAGGTTGTTGGCCTTGGGGCTCCCAGTTTTGTTGGCCCCAGTGTTGTGGTTCCCAGTTTTGTCTCTGTTGGCCCCAGTGTTGTCTCTGTTGGCCACAATGTTGGCCATATTGGCCACAATTTTGGCCATGTTGGCCCCTGTATTGGCCTTGTGGGCCACAGTGTTGCCCCCATGGTTGCCCCCAATTTTGGTTGGGTTGGCCCCAATTTTGGCCCCAATTTTGGTTGGGTTGGCCCCAGTTTTGGCCCCAATTTTGGTTGGGTTGGCCCCAATTTTGGTTGGGTTGGCCCCAATTTTGGTTGGGTTGGCCCCAATTTTGGTTGGGTTGGCCCCAATTTTGCCCACCGTTTTGGCCCTGTTGGCCCCAGTTTTGTTGGCCTCCAGGATTATTGGCTAGCACGACTTGGCTACCAAAAAACAAACTACTTGCCATTAAGGCTGTACTGACGGTTTTCAAGGTAAGTTGCATGAAGATTCTCCATTTTCTATGCCATAAAAAAATACAATAATAATAATAGCGGAATCATTAATCAACCCTTTTTTTAATAAGTATTTGCAGATTTTTTTTCACAGCACGACGCAAAGGATTTTAACTCGCCAGCATTGGGTTTATAAAGATAACTCCATTTTAAATCAGTAATAATAATAAAACATAAGAACTTATGAACTTCACGTTTTTTCTAATAGGCTAAAACAATACGGATAAGGATTTTTAGCATCGGCTAGAAAAACTTGGCGATCCATTTCTTGCCATTGCTCAGGATCAAATTGAGGGAAATAAGTATCGCCCCGAAATTCGCCTTCTACCCAAGTCACATACATCCGTTGTACATAAGGCAATAACTTATCATAAACGCTTGCTCCCCCTATCACAACAGTCTCCTCATATTGTTGGCTAAAAGCCAACACCTCATCCAAAGAATGTAAAACTTCACACCCCGTCTTTGTTAATGAGGGATGACGACTCAGTATAACATTTAAGCGGCCCGGTAAAGGGCGGCCAATAGACTCATAAGTCTTGCGCCCCATAATAATGGGTTTACCCATAGTCACAGCCCTAAAATGTTTCAAATCGGCAGGCAAATGCCAAGGCAAAGCATTATCACAACCTATCAACCGATTTTTATCCATCGCAACACACAAACTCAACATTATCAGTTATCAGTTATCAGTTATCAGTTATCAGTTATCACACTTGCACCGATCACTTTTCACTTGAATGAATGCTTTTCGCGCATTTCATCTCGCGTTTTGCAGTCAATACATTTAGTCGCCGTCGGCCTCGCCTCAAGGCGGCGGATGCCAATATCTTCGCCGCAACTCACACAAAAACCATATTCGCCTGTTTCAATGGTTTTTAAAGCCATATCAATTTTTCTAATTAATTTACGTTCCCGATCACGGGTGCGTAATTCGATTGTGAAGCCTTCTTCTTGTGTGGCGCGATCATTAGGATCAGGATAGTTGGCAGCATCATCTCGCATGTGATGCACTGTTTTATCAACATCAACCATTAAATCTTTTTTCCACTGCAATAAAATTTGCTGAAAGTGTTGAAGTTGTCCATCGGACATATACTCTTCCCCTTCCATTTGCGAATAAGGGGTAAAAGAAAGTTCGCTTGTGTTCATTGCCATTTCCTTTTCTCAACAGGAATAAAAAGGCGGCTATCTATACCAAAACAACCTCAAACAAGCAAGTTTTGTTATTAATTTAACAATTAATCAATCATGGCGTATCGGGCGGGCATAAGTGTTGGCCTTTATCAGTAGAGACGCGATGCCTCGCGTCTCTTCTGGTAGACGCGAGGCATCGCATCTCTACAATTCAGACGCGAGGCTTCGCGTTTCGACAAACCAGAGACGCGAGGCATCGCGTCTCTACAATTCAGACGCGAGGCTTCGCGTTTCGACAAACCAGAGACGCGAGGCTTCGCGTCTCTACAATTCAGACGCGAGGCTTCGCGTTTCGACAAACCAGAGACGCGAGGCTTCGCGTTTCGACAAACCAGAGACGCGAGGCATCGCGTCTCTACAATTCAGACGCGAGGCTTCGCGTTTCGACAAACCAGAGACGCGAGGCATCGCGTCTCTACAATTCAGACGCGAGGCTTCGTGTTTCGACAAACCAGAGACGCGAGGCTTCGCGTCTCTACAATTCAGATGCGATGCTTCGCGTTTCGACAAACCAGAGACGCGAGGCATCGCGTCTCTACAATTCAGATGCGATGCTTCGCGTTTCGACAAACCAGAGACGCGAAGCATCGCGTCTCTACAATTCAGATGCGATGCTTCGCGTTTCGACAAACCAGAGACGCGAGGCATCGCGTCTCTACAAATTTATAGATATAATCTGACGAAGATATTGTTAAACAATCAAAATTATTATAATCTGTAATGATCTGGTTAATATTGAAAACGATTGATTTAATCAGCTTCAATCCTGATAATCAGTCCAATCAGCGTTCTATTTGTTAGAATTGCCGCGAACCGACACAAAAAACTTGAGCTTCAGACACCAAAAACAAATGACTAGATTACTGATAATTGAACAGCGATAACTGATAACTGATAACTGATAACTGATAACTGATATGCTTGCTGCCGTTAATATTTCGCAAGTGCATAAGCACTATGACAATCTACAGGCCCTTGCCGGTGTGAATTTTGACATTCCCAAAGGCTGTTTTTTTGGTTTATTGGGGCCTAATGGGGCAGGAAAATCCACTTTAATCAATATCATGGCCGGATTAGTTCGCCCTTCGCAGGGTACAGTGCGTATTATGGGGCATGATGTGCTACATCAATGGCGGCCAGCACGACATGCTTTAGGTGTCGTTCCCCAAGAACTGGCTATTGATCCCTTTTTCACCGTCACTGAAATACTGCGATTACAATCAGGCTATTTTGGATTGGGACGAGAAAATCAACCCTGGATTGATGAATTATTGCACATCTTAAAGCTCAGTGATAAAGCGAATACTAATTCGCAACACTTATCTGGTGGTATGAGACGACGGGTATTGATTGCCCAAGCTTTAGTCCATAAACCCCCAGTAGTCGTATTGGATGAACCCACAGCAGGAGTAGATGTCGAATTACGCAAAGCCTTATGGGCATTTACCCAACAGCTACATCAAAACGGGCATACCATTGTTTTAACCACCCACTATCTCGAAGAAGCGGAAAACCTATGTGAACAAATCGCTATTTTAAATCACGGGCAATTAGTAGCCCTTGACAGTAAAACAGCCTTATTAGCGCGTTATCCCTATCGTTTATTACGCTTAACGCTGAGCGATCACAAAGCCGTTTTACCAACCGTTTTGCAAGATAAAGTACAATCCTTTGTCGATGAGGAACTCGTTTTGCGCTTACATCGTGACAATGATCAAATCAGTGCGATTTTGGACACCTTACGCATAAACAATATTCAATTCACAGATTTACGCACAGAAGAACCGGGTTTAGAAGAAGTGTTTATGAGTTTGACGGGTTAATGTAGGGGCGAACCTACGTGTTCGCCCAAATAAAGGTTCGCCCAAATAAAAATGCGCCTGTTAAAAAATAGGCACTAGACAAACTAAAAAGGGAGGATATCAACCATTATGGAAGCTTTTATTTCTTATTCCCGTAGAAATAAAGAATTTATACAAACGTTAGCATCAGCCTTAAAAAAAGCAAACAGGGAAGTTTGGGTAGATTGGGAAGATATTCCACAAGGAGCTGAATGGTGGAAGGAAATTGAATCCGGTATTGAAGGGGCGAATGCCTTTCTCTTTGTGATCACCCCAGATTCCATGACATCAGAAGTCTGTGCCTGGGAACTCAATCATGCCATCAAACACCACAAACGCTTAATTCCTATATTACATCAGGAAGTTTCAGGCGAAATACCGCCCCAAATTGCGGCCATTAACTGGATTTTTTTTCGTGAAAGTGATGATTTTGATCACGCTTTTGCAAGCTTGCTTAAAACACTAGATACTGATTTGGAACGAACACGTAAACATACTCGTATACTCCGGCGTGCTGTCGAATGGGAAAGTCATCAACGTGATAAGAGTTTTTTACTGCGTGGCCAAGATTTAAGTAATGCACAACACTGGTTGACTCGAGCCATTGAGAAGCCACCTCAACCAACACAATTGCAAACGCAATATATTGTTCAAAGTGTCCGGGCACAGTCCAAAAGCCAAAACAGAAAGTTAGCAGCGGCGTTTGCAGCCTTCATCATTGCCGTTGCACTCGGATTAGTTGCTCTTTATGAAGAGCATAAGGCAAAACAAGCACGCAATCACGCCACTATCAGCCAGATTCGTGCTTTAACGTCGTTATCAGAAGCGCGTTTAGCCAATCACGATGAATTAGGGGCACTGCTGGCAAGTGTCAAAGCCGCTAAGCAATGGCAAACATTTTCATGGCTTGCGGATGATGAAAGCTATCAGAAAGAGATATTAGATTTAAAAAACCAAGTTCATCAGACTTTGAATGAAAGCATTTCAGAAACACGAGAACGTAACCGTTTAGAATTACATGCTGACAGAGTGCAAACCGTGCGTTTTCGCCCCAATACGGAAAAAGGGGAAAAAAATGTTATCGTCTCAGGTGCTTCAGATGACAAAATCATTGTGTGGAATCAGGCTGGCAAGCCAATCAAGACTATAAAACAACATAAGGGGAGTGTGTATGACATCAGTATCAGTCCCAAGGGGGATTTTTTCGCCTCGGCCAGTGCTGACAAAACGGTCAAAGTGTGGAATTTCAAAGGTGAATTATTGGCAACACTTGATCATCTCGCCGAAATACATGGTGTCAGCATCAGTCCTGATGGTCAGATGATTGCGATTGCCAGCAATGAACGCTATGTCGGATTGTGGCACAAAAATAACGAAAAATGGGAACGGATTGACGACTTTAAATTCAAACATGATTCGGCCGTGCAAGCTGTCCTTTTTAGTCACGATGGTAAAATATTCGCCTCGGCCAGTTCAGATCGCACCGTGAAATTATGGCAAGTGGCTAACTCGACTCACTTGGTATTAAAAGCCACTTTAACGGGTCATGATGACCGGATTTATGGCCTGAGTTTTAGCCCTGATAATCAAACCTTAGCCTCTGCAAGTGCAGATAATACCATTCGATTGTGGAAACTCAATGACATCCCGATGGATGGTGGCAAGTGGAACAAATCCACTGAGATCCAAGCCCATACTAATTGGGTTTTTGATGTCCAATACAATCCTAAGGGAGATATGCTCGCCTCTGCCAGTGCCAGTGGCACAGTTAAACTTTGGAGCCGCGATGGCACCTTATTGAAAGTCTTTAAAAATCCGTCTGTCAGAATGACCGGCGTGAGTTTTAGCAGTGATGGAAAATGGTTGGCTTCTGCGGGGGGAGATAACACAATTAGATTGTATGATATGGAAGCGGGCACGTCAGTGAAAATTATTGAAGGTCATCAATCTGGCCTCAAAGATGTTGATGTGAGCTTTTCAAACGCTTCACTACAAACGATTGCTTCAACCGGAACAGATGGTACTGTTAGACTTTGGGATAGTCAAACTTATCAGTTACTCCGAACGTTAAAGACGAGAGTCAGCGCCAGAGATGTTGATTACGTGCCAAACAGTGACTTGTTAGCCGTTGCCACTTATGAAAATACGGTTCAATTTTGGCCAGTACACAAATCCTCAGATAAACCGATTTACACGATTTCCCAAGAACAAACACAAGGCAAAGTCAGGAGTATTGCCTTTAATTCCAAAAACCGTTTATTCGCGACGACTCAGTCGAACCTGATTCAACTGTGGACTTTGAAAATAGAAGGGAGAAGACTACAAGCTGAAAAACGGGGAAAACCCTTAGAAGGACACAAAAAATCAGTCAATGCCCTGAGTTTCAGTCCAGATGGGAAGTACTTAGCTTCTGGGAGTGCCGATCACACCGCTATTCTCTGGTACTTTGATGAGACTAACTCGTTAGTCACACACACCGTTTTAGAGGGAGAAAAAGGGCATGATAGTTGGATAAACAACCTGAGTTTCAGTCCTGACAGTCAGTACTTGGCTACAGCGAGTTCGGATCACAGTATCAAACTCTGGCATGTGAAAGAGGGAACATGGTTAGCGACGACTCAAGAAGCCGAACAACATCAAGATTGGGTTTGGGATGTTAGCTTTGCTTCTCAACGGCCCACGCCAGAGCATAATGACTACAATTTTGTTTCAGGCAGTGCCGATAACACCATAAAACTGTGGCGTTATGCTTCTGAAGGAAACAAAATCGAATTGCTTAGGACACTGAAAGGACATGAAGGTTGGGTACGAGCTGTGAGTTTTAGCAATGCGGGTGATGAGATTATATCAGCCAGTGCTGATAAAACCGTCAGGTTTTGGGAATGGCAGCACTTTAAAGAGAAAGCCAAGTTTGATGATCATACCAAATTACTGGACAAGGGATGTCGATTGTTAAAAAATTACTTGGAGAATAATGACAATTTGAAATACACAGATCGTCAAGTGTGCCAGTAGAGACGCGATGCTTCGCGTCTCAGAATCGAACAGAATTTCGTCTCAGAATCGCGTTTTTACGAAGTAGAGACGCGATGCTTCGCGTCTCAGCCTCGCGTCTCAGAATCGCGTTTCTACGAAACAAAGACGCGAAGCATCGCGTCGAAACGTGTAGTAAGTACTGAAGCACAAATAAACAGATATTTTAGCGCAAAGGGCAACCACAAGGGATTGCCCCTACATGGCATTGCGTAGGGGCAATCCCTTGTGGTTGCCCCATTTCAAAATACACG
>Ga0164315_10000945_pt1 | contig 21322 bp, 20 predicted proteins | sample GuaBasSedimGuay6_FD_113737 | JGI IMG/M metagenome (GOLD analysis project Ga0164315, IMG submission 113737) | Subseafloor sediment microbial communities from Guaymas Basin, Gulf of California, Mexico - Guay6, Core 4569-2, 0-3 cm | ecosystem: Environmental > Aquatic > Marine > Hydrothermal vents... | reverse complement strand
TCCTTCGGAGATCTGTTCACCCAAAGCTGGACGCGGTCACCCCGATCCAGTGTTTCCTGGCCCGCGGTATAATGTCCCCTGGTGAATTTTTTCTCTTCAACAATGCTGATAGTGCCGCCGAGTAAAATACTATCGACAAGACTGGCGACGTCCTCGCCAATACTCAAGTGGCCGCGAAAGGGTAATACCAGCGGTTTATCTACTAACGGTTGTGTAATAAGCGCCCACTCACCCAGCGCATACGCATTGCCATTTTCATCCTCTACCCGACCAATGCTTCCCCCGTCACAGCTCAGCTTGATACGCACGGGCCCAACACCATGACGTTGAACCTCTACGCTAACATACTTATTTAGCGACAATACCGAGAAATCTCCAAGGCCTTGTATAATGTTGGCATCATCAAAAGGATCCCGGTAGAGGTCACCACCACTGATATCCCACTCTGAATAAAGAGGGTCGGCAATAACAAATGAAATAACTTCTGTCGAAATATCAAGGGTATAGATTTTTCCCCGAGGCCAGAATGCCAGCCACAAAACCAGTGCAAACAACAGGAGCAACACTATACCCAAGACACCAACGGAATATGCCGCACCCCCTGCAACCCCCCACCGCCCGCGTCCGCGCCGAAAAGACTTGCCCAACCTCGAGTTCCAGAAACTCATAGTCGCTCCCTTATTTTTATGGCGCGCAATGTGCTACCCGTTACCTGGGTATGGTGACAAGTAGCGTCTCCGGCTTCAGACTTTTTTCGTATTTACGCCGATAGACTTTTATTTCCAGGTTCTTCAGCCCGGCATCATCTTCACGCAGTGCGATTTTGCAGATGGTGTCGTAGCCGGTACGCCTGCCCTCGACAATACGCCGGCACTTTTGGGGTTTCTCTCGATCAGGCCGATTCATGACACCGGCATAGGTATCCGCCCTCGCGGAGTTCACAAAAACGAACAGCGCCCTTGCCTCGTCGGCCAGTTTACTACGCGAGTTCAGCACATATTTATCATTGGCCGGGTCATCACAGGCGCCAAGATGGCTAAGTATGGCAAGGTCACTGCTCTCGAACGCCTGTAATTCATCGGCGTAGCGGGAGTCGTAGCGTAATTGAATCGGGCCGTCGAGTGCACCGTCGGGCAGGAGAAAGTTGTTTTCTGCCCAGTATCGACCATCGCGGGACATTATCTGAACGCAGACTTTGTCACCAGCGGAAGCGGCCAGCGGGAATATGACCAGTTCACCGGGCAACGTAGCGCCGACAAGGCTCACGCCGGCAATGACCCGACCACTGACCGGCACCTCCTCGTTGTAAGCTTCTTGGAGACCTTCGTCTTTCGGGTCAAGAAGCTCGGCAACAAGCTCTTCAGCCCGGGTAAAAGCTCCGAAGCCTAACAATGTTAACAAGGCCAAGAGCCCAATCCATCCACGGGTTTTCATCGTGCCTCCAGTCCTTTGGCTATAGCGCCGTAGAGCACAATACTACTACCGTATAGCAGCTTCCTCCAGAGGACTGTCCGGCAGCACGGCGAAGGGGTCCTGATAATCACCACATGGCGGCAGTAATCGCCGGGTAAGTCCACCCCTCGGCGAAACTCACGAAACCGAAGGTCACACTGCCCTGGCATCTACCCCAGCTGCCGCTTGAACGGCGGTAATGAATCCAGAATGGCGCTGCCATAGCGCCGGGTCATGATGCGCCGGTCCATCAGGGTAACCCGCCCGGTATCCTGCTCGGTGCGCAATAGCCTGCCGCTGGCCTGCAGCAGTCGTAGAGCGGCATCGGGCACGCTGATCTCCATAAAGGCATTGCGCCCCTGGGCCTGGACCCACTCCGCCAGCGCCGCCTCCAGGGGACTGTCCGGCACGGCGAAGGGGATTTTGGCAATCACCACATGGCGGCAGTAATCGCCGGGTAAGTCCACACCTTCGGCGAAACTGGCCAGACCAAAGATCACGCTGCCGCGGCCTGCGTCAATCGCCTCCCGGTGGCGGCGCAGGATCTCCTGTTTGGAATAATCGCCCTGCATGAGAATACCGCCCAGTTCTCCACTCAGCCCCTGATACACTTCCAGCATCTGCCGCCGGGAGGAAAACAGCACCAGGCTGCCTTCAGCCGGGTCCAGAATCTTCGGAAATTGATCGATCAGTGCCTCGGTGTGGGCCTGAGCATCCCCGGGATCACAGTCCATGGCGGGCACTATAAACGTCGCGTTGGCATAATCGAAAGGGCTGGACACCACCTTGTAATTGGCGTCGCGCGGCGCACCGGAATGCAGGATAAAGCGCTCGAAGGAGTTCAGTGCGGTAATCGTGGCCGAGGTCACGATTACACCGGCTGCGCGCGACCACAGACACTCCTGCAGGATATCCGCCGCCAGCACAGGGCTGCAGCGCAGGTCAAAACCAGACTGGCCGCCACTGCCGAGCAGGGTGATCCAGCGCGCCTTGGGCGGGACCTCGCCCTCACCGGTGACCGCGTACTCCTGCCACAGGGCCAGGGTACCCTCCGCCCGGCCCAGCATACCGCCCACGTTGATGTGCCAGGTTTCAATATCGGCCTTGTCCATACCGGCACAGTCATCTTCCAGCGCTTCCTCCAGCAGGGTCTCCATGCGGGACAGGCCGCTGGTGAGTTTCTGGAACTGCCCGGTGAGCGCCGCCGCCACAGGCATCAACGCTGCCGGCACCAGGCCGTGTTCAAAACGCAGTCGCTGGTCGTCGCGACTGTCATCCACATCAGACTCTTCGAACAGCGCCGCCACCACCTGCTCAACCACCTGCAGACTGGCGACTGCCTCGTCCATCTCTGCCGGCAGGGTCTGCAGAGGCCGCTGCAGGCTTTGCAGACCGGCGAGAACCGGTGCCGACTGCGTCAGCAGTTTCTTGCTGTCCTGCAGCCATTGGATGGTGGTGTGCAGGCGACAGAAGCTGGCAAAATGCGACAGGGCTTTGTCGGGTAAATGATGGCCCTCGTCAAAGACATAAATGCTTTCCTCCGGCGGAGACAGAATGGCGCCGCCACCCAGGGCCAGGTCAGACAGGGTGAGATCGTGGTTAGTGACGATGATATCGGCGCTTTGCAGTTCCTCCCGTGCCCGGTAAAAACTGCACTGGCTGATATTGGGACAGCGCCGACCGCTGCACTGGCTGTGGTCGGTAGTCACCCCGTACCAGATATCCTCGGGAATACTGTCCGGCCAGTTATCCCTGTCGCCATCCCACTGCCCCCGGCCCATGGCATCCAGCATAGCGCTGTATACGGGCAGGGCCTCCGCCGCCGAGGGTGTACCAATCTCATCGGGGTACAGGGGGAGAAACCCCGACTCACCCTGCCCCTGGGCCATCATGCGGTCCAGCTTGGACAGGCAGAGATAGCGCCGACGCCCCTTGGCCAGGGTAAAACTGAACTCCAGGCCGCTGCTCTGCCGGATATCGGGCAAGTCCTTGTTGACGAACTGCTCCTGCAGGGCAATGGTGGCCGTGGCGACGATCAGGCGTTTACCCAGGGCCTGGGCCATGGGAATGGCGGCCACAGCATAGGCGATAGTCTTGCCTGTACCCGTGCCCGCTTCAATAACGCAGACCGCCGGCGGATTTTCGCTGACCTCCCCGGGCAGCGCAATATTCGACAGGGTATTGGCGATCTCGGCGATCATCTGGCGCTGTCCCCAGCGCGGGGTGAGGGACTTGCGCTCTATGATGGAGCCGTAGGCCTCGCGGATACTATCCTTGAGCTCATCGCTCAACACCAGTGTACCTCGTCACTCTGAATGTTACATTATGAGTTACGAGGCACACTAGGCAAAGGCCAGCTTACTGACCACTGCGTTGGCATAAATAGCCAGGGCGTAGGGGCGGTGTGCTTCCGGCATAGCCTCGATGCGCGCCTCAAATTCCGCCTGGCTGCAGTCGCCCTCCTCCAGGTACAGATCGTCCGGAACCGGGGAGTCTGCACCGTGCAACATACGGTAGGCATAGATATTGGTGGGGTGCAGGCAATACTCGGAAATGATCTGCCGGTCAACTTCAGCTGCCACTGCCTCCGGGGTATCCAGACCGCCTCCCAACGGCGTACCAAAGGACACGTGTACCCGCCCCTTCCTGCCGGAAATGCCCTGGGCGATAGAAGCAATATCTTCCTGCTCCCCCTTCTCGTAATTGCCATGGGTTGCCAACTCATACAACTCATTGGCTTTTAGTGCATCACAGGGGTCCAACTCGTAGGAGATCGCCACGGGCACGATACCCAGACCCTGAATATGTTCACCGAATCCCTGAGCCCGCTTGTCCCGACTCATAGACAGCATCTTGATTATTACCGGCTCGGTGCGATCAATGCCGTCTTTGGCACGCCCCTCACGCTGGGCAAGCCAGACAGGTGAGTTCTCCTGCAAGATGGAGTGCGCAATGTAGTTGGCCAGATTTTTTGAGGCCGCCAACAACTCCCGGGGGCCGCTCGCCGAGCGCTTGACGATAAAGCTCTTGTTCAACCGCATCAGGTCCGACACCCACGGCTTGGTGAGCAGGTTATCACCGATAGCAATGCGTACCGTTTCGTAATTATTGCGCTGCAGAGCATAATTAGTGAACGCCGGGTCCATGGCGATGTCCCGGTGATTGCTCATATACAGGTAGGGCCGCACCGGGTTGAGCCGCTCCAGCCCCGACACACTGAAGCCCCCGGTAGCGCTTTCAACCATCCGGTCTATATAGCGTTCGATGACTACCTGCATGCTGTATACATCAGACACACCGCGTACTTCACGCCTCAGTACAAACCGCACCAGAGGTCGCAGCAGACCCGGCGCCAGCCTGGCCCATCGGCCCAGGTAAAAACTGGCTATAGCGGCAAGAAACTCGGGGTCGTCGAGTAGGCGCGCCAGGACCGGCGCCACCTCTTCGTCCCGGTAGGGGCGGATATCTGCAAAAGGATCTGTCAAGCCGGTATTCTCTGTATCGGGGGCGCCACACCATACCCAAAATATCGTCAGGAGTCATCCAGCGGCGCCCCGTTAGAGATCAGAAAGTGGCGACTCACCACTGACTTGATCATGTGTTTCTGCTGGTTTTTTTGCGCCATTCAAATCGATCGAAAACCGGAGGAAATATGGAATTAGAGCCGCTACATTTGTAGTGGATCACACCCCCGGGTATCAGGTCAGGTAGCGGCGCTTTAATTCCGCCAGTTCTGCGGGTCCCACACCCAGTGCTTGCTCCAGGTACGCCTCGACCGACGCGTAATTTTGCTCAATCGCAGCCAGGGCTCTTGACAGATAATCCTCATGCACTTCCAGCATCGGCAAGATAGACTGTGCATCCATGTGCTCCATCTTATATTTGCGCCTGATACGGTCCATCTCCCGCATGGGGTCGAAAAAACGCGCTGTTAGCATGTAATCTCGCATCACCACATCCCTGGGCACCCCCAGGGCGAGCAGGATAAGGGCCACCGCAAATCCGGTGCGATCCTTACCCGCGGCACAGTGCACCAGAAAGCGCGCATCCTCCACTTCCAGAATCTCACGGAACATACGCGAATACATTTCAGTCTGGGCCTCGGCGAAATCACGGTTGATCTCCACCATGAAATCGAACATGGCATCGGGGCCACCCAGTTGATTCTCCGCCTCCTCAAAAAATCGGGAGTTGCTTCCGGGAATAATCGGCAGGCTCGCTATGCGCGGCCGCCGCCGCTCAGGCAGCCTGCTGGGATCACTTTCCTGCTCCTCCCGACGCCTGAAATCACAGACCAGATCCAGCTCCAGACTGGCCAACAAATCAAGGTCCTGCCCGCTCAGGTCGGATAACTGTCCAGAGCGAAACAGAAAGCCCCATTTCACCTGGCGCCCATCGGTTGTGTGATAGCCGCCAAAATCCCGAAAGTTGGGCGCACCCTGCATGCCAAACTTGCGCTCGGTAGCCACCACTTCCGTCCCGTACTGGTCACACAAGCGGAAATAATGGCGACTGGACGGCTCCAGGCCGGTAAAACGGGCACGTGGTATCGGGACTTCACTGTAATGCGCACCGATGGAACCGCTGGCGGCCAACGGCTCCACCGTCACCTTTGTATCAGGATGGCTCGCCTGCCACTCTATATGGTAATCCCCATCCGACTCGCGCCAGATATGCACAGCATCTGAAATCAACATGGTTCAGGCCCGGCCTCTTGTATAAATTGGGGCGAGTATGCTCCCGTTCGTACGGGAAGTTTAACCCCCTTTGTATTCAAAAAACTGCCCACAGCAGAAATTTGATGAGATTCAGTTGCTTGTCCAGCGTCAAGTCACTGAACAGATCCTGCACGAGTAAACCCCGGTGCATAGATGCCATCGTGACGAGGTACACTGGTTGGCATTGATCCTGACTTATCAAGTGGTTGACAACAGGGTAGCTAATGTGAATAATCGCGCATCCGGATTTTGGCCCTAACTGAGGTAGTACGTAGTGGCAAACTCACCACAAGCAAAGAAGCGCGCCCGCCAGGCGGAAAAGAGTCGCAGTCGGAACGCCAGCCAGCGCTCCCTGGTTCGCACTGTGATCAAGAAGGTAAACGCAGCCGTTGTTAGCGGCAATGCGGAAGAGGCGAAGACCGCCTATGACAATGCTGTACCGGTAATCGACCGCATGGCCGACAAGGGCATTATCCACAAGAACAAGGCGGCCAGACACAAGAGCCGCCTCAACACCCAGGTTAAAGCCCTGTCTGCATAGTTCTTGACAGGAAATAAAAAAGCCGGCTTTCCAGCCGGCTTTTTTATTTCCACAGATGGACGGTACGTCGCGAGAGCCATGGATGCCGGCAAAGGCAACAAGGTAAAGTCTTGTCAAGTTGCGGTCATTTGTGGCCAAATAGACCTATGCCAATCGCCAGTACCCCAGCGCAGTACATTTTGATTCTCATCGATATGATGGAGGGTGAAGGCTGTACGCATCAGCAGTTGCTGGCCGGCACCACACTGGCCCGAAGCGGTATAGCCAACATCGGCGCCCGCGTCAGTGGTGCGGACTTTACGCAACTGGCAAGCAATGCCCGAACCCTGACCGGCGATCCCGCTCTCGGGCTGAAGCTGGGGTTGCGCCTTAACCTCAGCGCCCACGCGGTGCTGGGGCAGGCCTTTATGAACAGCCGCGACCTGGCCCAGGTCATGGATCTTTTCCTCAAGTACTACCACTTGCTGACACCGACGTTTGACCTGGAGTTTGACATCCTCGATGAGCAGTGTGTGCTGACTACGGTGAGCAGCCCCCAGAATACACTGGTGGAGTTCAGCTACGAATTGATGTACGCCGCCATAGTGAACACCCTGCGTGGTCTGTTGAGCAAGCCCGGGCTGCGCATGCGCATCGAAGTGCCCTACGCTGAGCCAGCCCATAGCGCCCTCTACTATGAGATATTCGGGGAGGATGTTCACTTCGACTGCCCGTGCGGGCGTATTATGTTTAATCGTAACCTGTTGAGCGCGCATCTTCCCTCCTCCAACCCCGCCCTGCGCAGCCTTTACGAGGCTGAGTGCGCCCGCCTGCTGGCGGATCTGGAAGAAGATGACTCCGTGGCGGAACAGACCCTGCGACTGTTGCGTAAGCTGGAGGGCCAGTACCCGCAAATGCCGCAGGTTGCCAGAATACTCAACCTCAGCCCCCGCACTTACCGGCGCAGACTGGATGAGGAAAAACACTCCTATCAAAGACTGCTGGACAAAGTGCGGGCCGAGCACGCCACTCGCTACCTGCAAAATACCCGCCTGCCCTTGTCCAGCATCGCCTACATGATCGGCTTCAATGATGCATCCAACTTCCGCCGGGCCTACCGAAAATGGACCGGCCACTCGCCGCAGCAGGTGCGCAATGGCCAGCACACTTAAGGTGTACCTGGTAATCGAAAGCCGCGTGGGCTCAAGTCACATGGGTATCGAGGTAACGCTGCACCTCTTCCTTTAGTACTGGCTCAAACATTGAGGCCAATATACCCATCCTGACTGACACATCGATCAAGCCGTCATGAAACGACATTATGCCATCCACACCTGCACCCTTGATGCGCACCGAATTTCCCTCCCAGCGTGAGCGCACACCGTGTTGACGCTCCAGGCTGGCAGCCAGGCCCTCAGCGGCCTCGCGCACCTCTTCCCTGGGCATGGTATAGGGTTTTGTTATCCTGAATTTGGCCATGGCTTTCTCTCAATCAACGCGCATGAGTATAGGTCATGCCACACCGCATCGCACGTCCGGGGAAATTCGCTGAACTTATAGCCAATATATTTCGCATAATGCTGTGATTCTGACATAATTACGCCCCCCCGAGAGGTAGAGAAAAGGCGCGGGCAGTCCTCGCCACTCCTGCGCCACAGACAACAGGATACACAATGACCATAAATACCCAGACCGGCCAGGAATACACCGACCTGGCGCCCTCCAAGCTTATTGAAGAGTCTCTCAGACGTGGAGAGGGCGTGCTGTCCGACACCGGAGCACTGCTGGTCACCACCGGCAAACGCACCGGGCGCTCGCCGGCAGACCGTTTCGTGGTGAGGGAGCCAGGCACCGAGGACGGCATCGACTGGGGCAGCGTCAACCGCCCTTTCGACAGCGACAAATTCGACGCCCTGTGGGAGCGTGTGGAGTCCCACCTGGCCGCCGGTGACAAATTCGTCAACCACCTGCACGTGGGGGCGCACAGCGACCACTATCTGCCGGTGAAAGTCACCACCAAGACGGCCTGGCAGTCCCTGTTTGGTCGCAATATGTTTATCCGCCCTGACACCTTCAACGCCGGCCGCAAGCCTGAGTGGAATATCCTCAACGTTGCCAGTTTTGTCTGTGACCCCGAGCGCGATGGCACCAACTCTGATGGCGTCGTGATCATCAACTTTGCCCAGCGCAAGGTGCTGCTGGCGGGTATGAGCTATGCCGGTGAGATGAAAAAGGCCATGTTCTCAGTGCAAAACTTCCTGTTGCCAGAAAAAGACGTCATGCCCATGCACTGCAGCGCCAATGTGGGCGATAACGGCGACACCACCTTGTTCTTCGGCCTGTCCGGTACCGGCAAAACCACCTTGTCCGCCGACCCCAACCTCTACCTGATTGGCGACGACGAGCATGGCTGGGCCAAGGGCTCAGTATTTAACCTCGAGGGCGGCTGCTACGCCAAAACCATTGACCTGAGCCAAAAGAATGAGCCGGTCATCTGGGACGCCATCCGCTTTGGCGCCATTATCGAGAATGTTGTCCTGAACAACGAGCGCCACGCCGACTACTGCGACACCAGCCTCACAGAAAATGGCCGCTGCTGCTACCCGCTTGAGCATGTGGAAAAACGCACCGAGACCAACAACAGTGGTGAACCCAAGTGCGTAATCTTCCTGACCTGCGATGTCTCCGGCATACTGCCCCCCATTTCCATCCTGTCCAAGGAAGCGGCGGCATTTCACTTCCTCAGTGGCTACACGGCGCGTGTGGGGTCCACTGAATTGGGCGCCGAAGCGGGCATTCACCCCACCTTCTCCACCTGTTTCGGCGCGCCCTTTATGCCGCGTCCCGCCGGTGATTACGCAGAATTACTGATGAAGCGCATCGAGGATTTCGACAGCCAGGTCTATCTGGTCAACACCGGCTGGACCGGCGGCTCAGGCGCACCCGGCGGCACCGGGGAACGCTTCCCCATCCCGGTCACCCGGGCAGTGGTACACGCGGCCCAGAGTGGTGCCCTGCTCAACGCCGCCAGTGGACACCTGGACATCCTCAACCTGGATTTCCCCACGGAGATACCGGACGTCGACACCAAATTCGTCAACCCCCGCGCAGGCTGGGGTGACGATGCCGCCTACGACGAGCAGGCGCGCAAGTTGGCCGCCCTGTTCGAGCAAAACATCAAGAACTTTGATATTCCAAATGCCATCATAGCTGCCGGACCGAAAGCCGGCTGACACTATAGGCCCGAATTTATTCAACTATTGGTTGTTGTTCGAATTTATCCGACCAGCCCCGACAATTCTGAATCCATAAGCCCGGAAACCGAACCCTGGGAATCGTAGTCAGGCGCGAAAAAGATGTGCATCAATAGCTTGTGCAGACTTTCATAATCTGATTCCGGTTTCCAGGATAATGCGTTGTCCCGCCGCTTACGGGATGAAAAAAGGCCAAATATTCCCGCCGCTTTTAGTATGTTTATTCTAATTTTTTTCCGTATTCTGGCCGCGAATTGGTAGGACATTCCGTACAAAACCGCACTAAAGGAGTTGAATCATGCCCGAAGAAACAAAGACTGTAACAGCAACCAAAGCTGCCCCCAAGCGTAAGCCTGCTACCAAGCGTAAGCCCGTCACCAAACGCAAGCCTGCTGCCGCCAAGCGCAAGCCCGTCACCAAACGCGCCACCAGGAAATCCACTCCCGATTTCTCCACCCGCGCCCAGGAAGCTGGCCGCAATGCTTTCCTGGCCAGCCTCGGCTTCTACGGCAAGGCTTTCGACCAGGCGCAGGAGCGTCGCAAAAAAGCCGACAAAATGTACAAGGAGTTGGTCAAGCGCGGTAAGAAAGTCGAGAAGAATGCCAAAGGCCGCATCGAAGATATCGAACTACCCAAGCTCGAGTTGAACAGCCTGACCGACCGTAAAAAGCTGGAAAAGCAGTTGGACAAGGCCAAGGCCCGCTTTGAAGAACTGAAAGAAACTGTAGGCTTCAAGGCCGCTGCCTAAACACAACCATCCAGGACCACTCACCCCTGTATATCGGGGGTTTTTCAGGGGCTACGTTGTAGCCCCTTTTTTTGTCTGGTGTCCTATACAAAATAATCTGGTTTAATAGGCGAACGCAATCTGCAATCTCCGAATCATCCCATTACAGATGGAGGGTAGACGGTATGAGCGATGAAAAGAGTAAAGTCACCGACAAAGCCAGTGAAATAGCCAAGAATATCTGGCTGGCCGGCGTGGGCGCCTACGGCAAAGCCGTGGAAGACGCCCAAGGCAGGCTGGAAAAGGTGAGCATGGAGCCCCCAAAACTGTTTCGCGACCTGGTAAAAGCGGGCTCGGCACTGGAAGACGATGCCCGAGAAGCTCTGGAAACCACGGCGGCGGCCAGAAGCTCTGTGGAGGAACGTATCAACCGGGTGCGTGAGAATTTTCACATGCAGCGCCCGGCCCGCATCGAGGACTTGAACGCCCTGCACAAAAAAGTGGATAAGTTGACCAGAAAGGTCGACAAACTGGGCAAAGCCCTGGCGGAACAGAGCATCGCGAAGGAAACCGCCGGGCGCAAGACCGCCGCTACGAAAAAATCCGGCGCCAGGCCCTCTTCCCGGGCAGCGACTAAAAAAAAGGCGCCCACAAAAAAAGTGACAACCAGGAAACAGACGACCACCCGGGCCAAATCCACCACCAGCAAGCGCAAGACCTGACCTTATCAAGTGGTTGGAGCACTGACATCACATGAAAACGAGGGATCGTATTCTCCACACAAGTCTCGCGCTGTTCAATGAGGAGGGAGAAGCCGACACTACCACCATAGATATTGCCAATGAGATGGACATCAGTCCCGGCAATCTATATTACCACTTCAAGGGCAAGGACCAGATCATTGCCGAGCTATTCCAGCAGTACGAGCACGCCCTGAGTCACACCCTCACAGCCCCCATTGAGCAGCCCCTAAGTACTGACCGCTCCAATGTGGAAGATAACTGGTACTACCTTTACGTGGTGATGGAGGAGATGTACCAATACCGCTTCCTCTACCATAACCTGGACAACATTCTGCAGCGTTACCCCGACGTGAGGCGAGGCTTCAAGCGGCTGATCCAGCTCAAGCGCACCGCCTTGTACGCCATCTGCCAGACCTTGCTGCGACAGTCTGTTATCGACGCCAGAGACCAGCAACTGCTGGGCCTGGTGGACAACATGACCCTGAACCTGACCTTCTGGTTCAATTACAGCGAATTATTGCACGACCACCGCTCACCCCATATCACCATTCACCAGGGTGTCTTGCAATTGCTCACCATGATCGCTCCCTATCTGGGAGATGATGAACTCAAATTCTACCGCGACTGTGAGTCGATTTACGCCAATATGCTGGAAGAGGCCGACTGAGCCCGCCTCTCCTCCACAAACACCAGGCGGCGGTCGTCGCAGGACAGGTATGGGCGGCGCTTATCGATGAAACAGGGGGACATCCCTGTGCCCATATACAATAGACAGTGTATTTCGCCAGTCATCTGCTATTATTTTGGTTCACTTATCGCATCACTTAGAAAGGAGCGTAACATGACTATCCAGGCTGGAGACAAAATCCCCGCATGTACTATGAAGATTATGGGCGAAAAGGGCCCTGTTGATATCACCACTGAAGAGATTTTTGCCGGCAAGAAAGTTGTTCTGTTCGCCGTGCCCGGCGCCTTCACTCCAGGCTGCAGCCTGACCCACCTGCCCGGCTACGTGGTCAATGCCGACAAGATCAAGGCCAGCGGCATCGACAGTATCGTCTGCATGGCGGTCAATGACGCTTTTGTCATGGACGCCTGGGGTAAAGCCCAGAATGCCGGGGAACTTCTGATGCTGGCGGACGGCAATGGTGAATTTACTGCGGCGCTGGGACTGGAATTGGACGGCAGTGGTGTTGGCCTGGGCACTCGCAGCCAGCGTTTCGCCATGATTGTGGAAGATGGCGCCGTCACTCACCTCAATGTGGAGCCAGGTCGCAGTGTGGATGTGAGTTCGGCCGAAACCATCATGGGTTTGCTGTAGCGTACGCCAACCCCCGGCGGGAGCCGCCCGCACAGTTCCCGTCAACCACTCCCCGTTCTCATCATAAACCCTGCGATGAGCACCAATGCCTTCGTACGCGCACGAGGATACGATTTCAGTGCGGACCAGCCCGGGCAACGGAATCACGCATGAGCGAACTCGCCATTATAGAGAATAAACAGTAGGCCAGAAAAAAATAAAAGCCCGGCTCCAGGCTGGCATACATGGTCAACATATCGCCGATTTGACCCGAGGCGCTACCCGCCATATAGGCCACCAGCACACCCATAACAAACACGTCCGACATGGACCACTTGCTCAGGGCGCCGTTTAACCACAGTAGCGGACCGCGCAGGTCTGCCCGGGCAATAAACAATGAGCAGGTTTGTAGCAAGAGCTTGAAAACAGGAATCACCAGACTGAAAAATACTATGAGGAAGGCTACTGGCAGGTTACCCGTGCGAGACAACTCGTCTACCGTGCCCCACACGGACCGGGTGTTATTATAGGCCACCAGATGACCCTTAATCCGGTCAAAACCAAGAAAGCTGGATATAGCGTTAAGCATCTGCCGGGTCTGGGCATCAGCCCCTTCTCCGGCAATCATCTCTATACCCAGTTCAGCGATTTTGGATTTTTCCACCGTGCCAGTCAGGGTGAGCACAGGCTGGGTCACGCCGGGGTACAACAAGCCCAGGGCCACAGCTATCAGTAGCAGGATCAGCAGTTTTCGCTTCAGGGACATCTCGATTCCTCAAATAAGGCGCGCATGATACCGCAAGGACTCACGGTCCTCACCGTTGCCAGGACACGCTGCCCATCAGGTTAGTACGGTGTAGCACACCACACTGATAACGGCAGCGCCCAGAAGATTCAACAGCACTCCTTCCCTGGCCATGCGTGATACGCTGATCAGGCCACTGCCGAACACCACCGAGTTCGGTGCTGTGGCCACGGGTAGCATAAATGCACAGCTGGCGCTCATCGCCGCCGGCACCATAATCAGCTCCGGAGCGATACCGGCGGCCAGCGCGGCGGCGGCCAGCACCGGCATAAGCAAAGTGGTACTGGCGGTATTGGACGTGGTCTCCGTCATAAAGGTGACAATCAGGCAGATAATCACAATCAACGCATACAGTGGAATTCGTGTCATATCCGCCAACCACTGTCCCATCAGTTCACTCAGCCCGGAATTGACGAAGCCCTTGGCCAGGCAGATACCCCCGGCAAACAACAGCAGCACACCCCAGGGGATGGTAACGGCGCGCTCCCAACTCAGCAGGCGCTGCCCCTTGCCGTTGGGCACGACAAATAAAACGATCACCGCCAGCAGTGCGACCGAAGCGTCATTGGCCTGGGGCACATCCAGCCAGGTTTTCCAGCCGCCAAAGGGTTCGCTGCGGGTAATCCAGGCCAGGGCGGTGAGGCCGAATACTGCCATCACCCTGCGCTCTTCGGTGCGCCAGGCCCCCACATCGGGTAACTGTACAGCCAGTGCTCCGCCTATATTGCGGGTCAACATCACAGCCATGGCCGGCACCATGACAATCACCACCGGGAGGGCCCAGCCCATCCAGCGCGTAAAACTGATGGCCTCACCCGTGGTCTGTTCATACACCTGCATGAAAATAAGGTTTGGCGGGGTTCCTATCGGCGTACCCATGCCTCCTACGCTGGCTGCATAGGCGATACCCAGTAACAGGGGTGCCGCCAATTCCTCCTTTTCCTTTGTCGCATCCAGCACCGCCAGCGCGACAGGCAATAACATCAGTGTGGTTGCCGTATTGGATATCCACATGCTCAATACAGCGGCCGCAACCATAAAACCCAGAACCAGGCGGCGGCCACTACTGGCGCCAAACAGGTTGACCATGCCTATGGCAATGCGCCGGTGAGCCCCCGAGTGCTCCATCGCCTTGGACAGCAAAAATCCCCCCAGCAACAGCAGTATCAGTGGAGAACCATAGGCCTGGGCCACCTCCGCAGGGGTCAATACACCCAGCAGTGGCAACACTGCCAGGGGCAGCAGGGATGTTACCGGGATAGGGATGGGTTCAAATACCCACCACAGGATGCACAGCACCGCCACAAAACCCACGGCCACCATATCGCCACCGTAACCCACCGACTGGAATGCCACAGCGGCACAGGCTGCCACCAATGGCCCCAACCAGAGGGCCCAGCTACGCATCACCGACATGTCCAGAATTCCTCACCACCTATTTACCAGCCAACATATACTCCCTGGCAGCACGATGTAAACCCTAGTGCTCCAACCTCGAAAAGACTACACTGGCGCGCATTATGCGAGAACTGCCTAACAAGCTGGTCGACCGTTTCGGCCGCAGCGTCGATTATGTACGCCTGTCGGTCACCGATCGCTGCGATTTTCGCTGTGTCTATTGCATGGCCGAGGACATGACATTCGTACCCAAACCGGATGTACTGACCCTGGAGGAACTGTACCGGGTGAGCCAGGCGTTTGTTGAACTCGGCGTGGGCAAAATCCGCCTGACTGGCGGCGAACCCCTGATACGCAATAACATTCTGTCGCTGATAGAACAACTCGGTCAACTCGATGGACTTGACCAGTTGGTGTTGACCACCAACGGTTCCCAGCTACAACGCATGGCCGGTAGGTTGCACGAGTACGGTGTGAAGCGTATCAACATCAGCCTGGACACCCTGCATGGTCGCAAATTCCGCCACCTCACCCGGCACGGCAATCTGGACCAGGTCATCGCTGGTATAGACACCGCCGTCGCCACCGGTTTTGAGCGTATCAAGATCAACGCGGTTATCCTCAAGGGCCGCAACGAGGACGAGGCGCTGGACCTGGTGAACTTCGCTCGCCAGCGGGCTATTGATATCGCCTTCATCGAGGAGATGCCCCTGGGCCTGATCGATGAACACGACCGCGCCCTCAGTTACTGCAGCAGCGACGAATTGCGTGAAATTATTGGTCGGCGACACACCCTGCAATCACTGGGAGAGCCAGCGGGCGATGCGGGGCCCGCCCGCTACTTCAGCATGGCTGACAGCCCGACGCGGGTAGGTTTTATATCGCCGCACAGCCACAATTTCTGCCACCTGTGTAATCGCGTCAGGGTCACGGCGGAAGGTCGCCTGTTGCTCTGCCTGGGTAACGAGCACTCAGTGGATTTGCGCGCTGTGCTGCGCAGCCCCGCCTATACACCCGAGATACTCAAGCGGGCCATCATCGATGCCATCGCTATCAAGCCGGAGCGGCACTACTTCGATAATAGCGGCGAACCGGACATCGTTCGCTTCATGAATATGACTGGCGGCTAGTGTTCCACCAACCACCCGATAAGTCAGGCAATATCACCGTAAGTGGTGACGAGGTACACTGGTGTGGTCAGGCCGCTGTTCACGTACAATAGCGAACCCCAATCTGAGGAACTAGTGTAATGCAGAGCCAAGACTTCCCCCAACTGGCATCCATTGAGCAAATCGAACAGGGTTTCGAATCCTTCGGCTACATTTGTAGCCGCAAGATCGCCACATCCGTGTTCCTGGCCTTTGCGCTGCGCAAACCTATTCTGGTGGAAGGCCCTCCCGGGGTGGGCAAAACCGAACTGGCCAAGACCACAGCCATGCTGCTGGACACTCCCCTGATACGCCTGCAATGCTATGAAGGTCTGGATGAAGCCAAGGCACTGTACGAATGGAAATACGGCAAGCAGTTGCTGTACACCCAGGTACTAAAGGAAAAACTGGGCGACCTGTTACAGGGCGCCCAAGGCCTGGCGGAGTCGGTGGAACGACTGCACCAGTTTGGCGACATCTTCTACTCCGAAGACTTCCTTGAGCCGCGCCCGTTGCTCAAGGCGATGCAACAGGAGAAAGGCGCAATCCTGCTGATCGACGAGGTGGACAAGTCCGATTACGAATTCGAATCACTGCTGCTGGAAATCCTGTCTGACTACCAGATTTCCATCCCTGAAATCGGCACGATAAAAGCCCGCACGACCCCTATGGTATTCCTCACCAGCAACAACAGCCGGGAAATTTCAGACGCACTCAAACGACGCTGCCTGCACCTGTATATCCCCTTCCCCACGGTGGAACTGGAAGAGCGCATCATCCTCAGCCGCGTACCCGATGTGGACGCAAGACTGCGCCATCAACTGGTTGAGTTTGTGCACTCCCTGCGCCAGCTTGACCTGAAAAAGGTTCCGGCCATCTCTGAAACCATCGACTGGGCGCGCAGTCTGCTGCTGATGCACGCTGACCAGTTGGATGAAGACCTGGTGCGCACCACCCTGAACGTGCTGCTCAAATTCGAGGACGATATCGAATCTACAGACGCCGACCTGCGCATCATGGTGCGCGATAGCGCTAGCGCTTGAGCGCGCGGGTGCCGCACAAATGAAGTGCAGGGAAACATAGGCCATGCATTCGAATCTTGTCAGTTTCATCCAGGTATTGCGCAGCCGTGACGTAAGGGTCTCACCGGCCGAGTCCCTGGATGCGGTGGACGTTGCGGCGACCCTGGGTTACTCCAATCGTTCTCTACTGCGGGACGGACTGGCCATGACATTGGCCAAAACCCCGGAAGAAGAAGTTATTTTCCTGCAGTGTTTCGACCGCTTTTTCCATTGCGAGCTGGCAGATTTCAACCCCGCGGACTCACCCCAGACAACAGACCAGGACGAACCACCTCCGGCCCCTGGGTCAGGGGGTGACGCCCAGGCACAGGATGGCGACCCCGGCGATGAGGTATCGCCCCTGGAAATCGCCGCCCGGGACAACCCGATACTGCAATCCCTGCTGCAATCGCCACTGATGCAGAGTCTGGTACAAAATGATCGCAACGAACTGACAGTGGCCATGACCCAGGCGGCGGAACAAGTGGGCCTGCAACAGATTCAGATGTTCACACAAAAAGGCCAATTCACTCGAAAAATCCTGGACGCACTGGGCGAAGAACATATACGCAATGCGGTTATCGCGCTGGAAAGAGCGGGAGATCCGGCGCTGGTTGAGGTCCAGCGCTACCGGGATATTCTGCGGGAGCAAGTGCGCGATTATGTAGAGCGGGAATACCTGCTACATGCCGAGGGTAAAACCAGGCAGTTCATGGACGAGATATTGAGCAAAACCCGTCTGAACAATATCGAGCATATGTACCTGCACAAAGTACACGAACTGGTGCGCAAAATGGCCAAAAAGCTCATCAGCCGCCATTCGCGCAAGCGCAGGCACCTGAAGCGCGGGCAGTTGAATATGGCGAAAACCATGCGCAAGGGCATACCCACCGACGGGGTGATGTTCAATACTTACTGGCGGCAGGTACGCAAGGAAAAACCGCAAATCCTGGCGATATGCGATGTCAGCGGCTCTGTCGCCGCTTATGCGAAGTTCCTGTTACTGTTTCTGCACAGCCTGCAAGATGTTCTGCCCAAGGTAAGGAGCTTTGCCTTTTCCAACCACCTGGGTGAAGTCAGCGAATATTTCAATGACTACCCTGTAGAAAAAGCCATTGAGCTGGTCAACTGGAAATACGGCGGCGCCACGGATTACGGCAATAGCCTGATGGACTTCGCCAAGCTGGCCCTGGATGATATCAACAGCAACACCACGGTTATCATCCTGGGGGATGCGCGCAATAACAACGGCGACCCTAAACTGGAGATCATGCAGAGCATCTACCAGCGTTCACGCCAGGTGATATGGTTAAACCCCGAATTGCGCAGGTCCTGGGGCACGGGTGATTCGGAAATGCTCCGCTACCAGAGTGCCTGTCATTTTACCGCCGAATGCAATAACCTTAAGCAATTAGAGCGCATTGTCGATCAACTTCTGAAGAGTATCGAGTAACTCCCCATGGCCTATTACTGCAAAGATTGCAGCTACCGCGGAAAAACAAGCGGTCAGGTTGGAGAATGTCCGGCCTGCGGATCCTTTAATCTTCAAAAGGATATAGAGCAGGAGAAAAAACCGCCACCGGCCAAATGGCGGCTGGTCGTCCTTGCAGTACTGTGGGGTTATCTCATAGCACTGATTATCTGGAAACTAGTCCACTGAAACTGATCGCCGAACATTTTCCACTACCGTGTTCACTGCGAGAGCTGGTGCTGAAGCGCTATACCCCCGCGAAAACAGCTGCCAACAACGAACAGCCCATGCCGCTGGAGGAACTGCTCCAGTACCTGAAAAATATTGATAGTTTCGATCTTACACCCCTTGAGGCTGTTTTGCTCCAAACCGAAGCCATTGGCGACCCGGCACTGCCGACAACGCAGCAGACCGCCATCCTGCAATGGCTGGGAACGGCTCTGCAAAACTGGCAACAAAGCTTCCCTCTGGAACAGCCACTGGCCTCAGAGTTGCATCCACTGCACGCACTGGCGGCGGCACTGGCTGTTACCGATCCCAATTTCCTCATACCCGGGGCTCACCCCGTTCACCGGCTGCTGGATACCCTGCAGGCCAGAGCCATAGGCTGGCATTCGCGCCTGGGCAGGGCCGGGGCGGCCACGCAGCAGCAGATAGCCAAAACAGTAGAGCGTGCACTGGCCTGGTTTGACGACACAGATACAGACCTCGCGGCGATCTGCACAGAACTCGCTGCCGTGGTGCAGCGGGATCAGGCCAGGGCTGGTCGCATGGCTCAGCGTGTCGTAGAAGCCGAACAGGGGCGAATCAAGTCAGCGGATGCCAGGCGGCAGGCGGCACAAATGATTAATACGGCACTGGAGAAATTTCAGGCGCCCGAGGCCATCGGTGCTTTTCTCACGGGTCCATGGTACGCCAGTGCCCAGCTGGTTGTGCTGAAATTCGGGAGCGATTCCAAGCCATGGGAAAAAATGGTCGCAACTACCGACACACTCCTCGATTCACTGCAGACCGTCGAGGAACCAGCGGATAATCGACGGCAGTATATTTTTGAGGTCGTCACCCAACTGCCAAAAGACATCAGTCACTTGTTACTAAGCCTGCAGCACGACAGCGAAGCGGTGGAGGATGCCGTGGGCCTGATCGAGTTCACCCACTTGCGGGTACTGCGTAACCAACCCCTTGAGCTGGGACAAATCGCAGCCATTGACGTGGGCGACGAAGATATTGCAAAGGGCGAGGGCGATCACTTTGATGCCCTGGACCGTGTGGAAGTCGGTCAATGGTGGCGCGTTGACCTGGGCGACGGGGAACCCCTGCGCTTACAACTGGCACTGAAACTGGAACGGGAGCAACAACTGCTGTTCACCAACCAGGCAGGAATCAAAGCCCTGCAGCAGAGCTACCGGGATTTTGCCGAATTACTCGCCCGGCAAAAAGTCACAGCGCTGCACTGCGGTGCCAGTTTCAGCACCAGCCTGGCCAGCGCCGCGGGTATTGACTCCACCGAGCAGTTGGGGATCCTGGTAGACGCCGCGGCAGTGCTCCCCGGGGGTATGGCTGTAGAAGAACCAGCCGAGTACTTCGGACAAGAGGCTATCGACGAATCAATAGAGCACATCGAACAATATGCTGTGGATGAGCCAGTAGGGCAAACCAGGCAAGAAGCTCCGGGCGAGCCAGCTCCGGTAGCCGACACAAACGTAGAACCGGATTTACCCATGGGTACCTGGCTGGGATTCCACGACGGCGATAAACCCCTGATGGCCAAACTCGCTGTTCACGATCGCGAAAAGGACAACTATATTTTTGTGAACCGCAAAGGTATCAAGATCCTGCAGTTAAGCAAGGAGGTATTGCTGCAAATGATGGATGATGGCCTGATAGACATTCTACAGACCAGCTCCACTTTCCGGGACAAAGTCACCCAGGCACAGCGTCAAACTGAAGAATAAGCGAAGGAGCATTCATAGATGTCCCAGGAGAAGCGAAAACACCTGCGGCTTCCCGTTGAGAGCACCATATTTATCGAATTGGTCTCACCACGCGCGGGCAGCTCAGAGTCTGGTGAAGTCGCTATGTGCAAGACGCTGGAGGTCTCTCGCGACGGCCTGCGGGTTGGGCTGGAGCGGGAAGTGACGGTGGGCGCCATCCTGCAGATAGGAGTGCAACTCCCCGAGTCCGGCGACACCCTCTATCTGGCGGGAGAGGTTAGCTGGTGTCGAGCCAACGAAGAGCCGCAGCAGAGCTGGTCCGCCGGCTTCAAGCTGTTGAATGCGGCTAATTCCGATATCGACAGATGGATAGCGCTACTGGCTGAGATGGAGCGCTAGTACAAACTCTCTTCGTCCTCTTCCAGGCTCTCCAGGCTTAATCCCATGGGGTTGCCGCCGTCAAGCTCACCGCCCTCCTTGGCGAACTTGATTTTGAGCCTGACATTATTCGGCGAGTCGGCATTGCGCAGCGCCTCGTCCTCATTGATCAAGCCCTCCTGGAAGAGCTCGAACAGCGCCGTATCGAAAGTCTTCATGCCGATATTTTCCGATTTCTGCATCACTTCCTTGATACCGTCTATATCGCCTTTGAGAATGAGGTCAGAGATCATCGGAGTGCCCAACAGAATCTCGATGGCGGCGCAACGCTTGCTGTCTACCGTGGGGATCAGGCGCTGGGAAACGATGCACTGCATGTTCATCGACATATCCATCAACAACTGCGGCCGCCG
>Ga0164315_10000944_pt1 | contig 21325 bp, 19 predicted proteins | sample GuaBasSedimGuay6_FD_113737 | JGI IMG/M metagenome (GOLD analysis project Ga0164315, IMG submission 113737) | Subseafloor sediment microbial communities from Guaymas Basin, Gulf of California, Mexico - Guay6, Core 4569-2, 0-3 cm | ecosystem: Environmental > Aquatic > Marine > Hydrothermal vents... | reverse complement strand
TTCGATCGTGCGAGAGACGTAGCAGGGACTCCGTATGGAGCAGGATCGGGCGCGATGTGCCGGCACAGGAAGCGACAGCCCGGCAGGCGCAAACTGTAACACTTCCACCTTAGCCGAAAATGTTGCAGCCTTTTGAATCGCAAACCCATTTCTTTTTTGAGCGCCGGCACTCATGCAATGTTCGGGCTAGCGATTCACCCGTCGATTATGATCGCGATAATCACGCCGCTTTAAAAGTACGACCAACCCGCCAACCAGGCACAACAGACCAACGACGAAACAGATCGTCGGCCAGTACCAATGGTTCAGATACATTGACGCAGCCAGCGTTATTGCACCAACGACGAGGTAGAAATACGGCAGACCCTCATAAATCGGCTTGGACACCCACATAAAGCGGAACCTCGGTATTGCGGTCGAATCGATTCTCCACAGGTCCGACACCTTAGTCCAGTCGCCGGGTGCGAGGATATGTTACATAGACTTAACTATTTGAATTACAAAGGGTTTCAGGAAGTTCCGCCGACCGTTAATTCGTCAATTCGCAGCGTCGGCTGGCCAACACCGACGGGAACAGACTGCCCATCCTTACCGCAGGTACCCACGCCACGATCGAATTTAAGATCGTTACCAACCATCGATATCCGGCTCAGAGCTTCAGGCCCGTCTCCGATCAGCATTGCACCTTTCACGGGCGCCGTGACCTTACCCTTCTCTATCAGATAGGCTTCACTGGCTGAAAAAACAAATTTCCCGGAGGTAATGTCTACTTGTCCGCCGCCGAAATTCGGTGCGTAAAGCCCTTTGTCCACGGATGCAATAATTTCTGCGGGATCGTGCGGACCGGCAAGCATGTACGTATTGGTCATGCGCGGCATTGGTATGTGCGCATACGATTCACGCCGACCGTTGCCGGTTGGTGCCACACCCATTAGCCTGGCGTTCAGTTTGTCCTGCATATAACCACGCAATATGCCGTCTTCAACCAGGACGTTGTATTGACCCGGCGTACCCTCATCATCCACAGCAAGTGAACCACGGCGATTAGCCAATGTGCCATCATCAACGATGGTGCACAGTGAAGACGCAACCTGCTGGCCAACACGGCCGCTGAATGCAGATGTCCCCTTTCGATTAAAATCCCCTTCGAGCCCGTGCCCTACTGCTTCGTGCAACAGGATGCCCGGCCAGCCTGCACCAAGGACCACAGGCATTGCGCCAGCCGGTGCCGGTTGTGCTTCAAGTTGTACGATCGCCTGACGAACCGCCTCCCGGGCAAAGTCCATCGGCAGGTCGCAATCCAGAAAATAATTCAGGTCAGCTCGGGCACCGCCGCCCGAATAGCCCTGCTCACGTCGACCACCCTGTTCAACGATGATGCTGATATTCAGCCGTACCAGCGGCCGTACATCTGCCGCCAACGTGCCATCAGCAGCGGCGACGAGAATCAGGTCCTGACTGCTGCTGAGGCTGACGATTACCTGTTCAATTCGGTTGTCGAGCTCGCGGGTTTCCGCGTCAATTCGGCTAACGAGCGATTTTTTCTGTTCGTCAGTAATACTGGTGATTGGATCTGAGGCCGGATACAGATTCTGCGACTGCCCTACGGATGCCACCTGCACTGATCGCGATTGCCCTTGTTTGGAAATTGCCCGCGCCGCACTCGCGGCATCCTCGAGAGCTGGCAGAAGCAACTCGTCCGAGTATGCGAAGCCGGTTTTTTCACCACATACGGCACGCACGCCAACACCTTGATCCAGGCTGAAGCTGCCCTCTTTGAGAACACCGTCTTCGACAGTCCAGGACTCATGGCGGCTGATCTGGAAATACAGGTCTGCACTATCAACATCGCCCCTGTTGATGGTGCCAAGCGCCTTATTCAGGTGTTTTTCGTCCAGCCCGGCCGGCGCGAGAACTCGCGACATCAGCGTATCTACTGCTGTTTCATTTTGTTCCTGGCTGGCCAAAGTCGCCTGTTCCTTTTGGTTAGTTGTGCGTTTCGATCGCTGCGGTAACGAAATGCTGCCGATTGAATTTCCGGCCGTGCCATCTTATAGCACTAGTTTACGGGACAGCAGTGTCCTGACGCGAACTTCCGTCTTAATTGGCGGATATTAATTTATCGTGCGTCGGCGGAACAACCCGCCAGTTCACTGGTACGCAATATTCGCTCAGGTTCCGCAACATCGATCACGGGGTCGTCCCACGAACCATCAATGGCGTAATAGATCTGCCCCATTTCCTGCAGCGGCTTCTTGAATATTTGCGAAAAGACAAACAGCGCCGCCGCGACCTGCGGCCCCGCGACCACGGCGCCGACCAACGGCAGTGTGTTGCCCACGTTTGCGCTGACGACGGCGGTCTGATCATAGTCCCGCGTCAACAGTCCGGCGCGCCCGACGATGCCAACATCTGCGGCAGGCCCGGCCAGTGACAGGTCACAGGTATAAGCCTCACCGTCCTCCAGGCGGAAGCTGCCGCTAATCTCGTCAAATCCGAAGCCAGTATCAAATACATCCCGGAAATCCAGCGACAATCGTCTTGGTAGCGCAACCACACTCATCAGACCGAACACACGACCGGCACCCGGGTCGACCGCCTCGAGCTGGCCGGCGCCAATATGTGCTGTCACGTTGCCATTGACGACGCCCATAAAATCCTGACGCGGCCCGCCTGGCCAACTGACCTGCACGTTGACTTCCATATCTTCGCCATTGATACCGGGCTGATAATTCAGGCGGCGCATCGTTTGTTCTATATCGGTGCTGTTTAGTCTGGCGTCAAAATATGTCCGTTGCCCCGACGCCGCGTCAGGATCTATGACCCAGCCGGCAGAACCCGTTATCGTAAACGTATCGTCAACAGTAGTAAGGTTGGTAGCCTCAAGACCCCGGTCAGTACTCTCCAGGTCAACGACCAGCTTGCCAAGATGACGATCTCCCAGTGCAAATTCCTCAGCCCTGACCGAAATGGTCGGCAACGTGAGCGGACTGAGCAGGGACTCATCTGCGTCCTGAGCTTCTTCATCACTGCCAGGTAAGAACAGCCGTTGCATATCCAGGGTCAACGGCCGACCGGCCTTAAAATCGTAGGGTACCGTGACGACGCCATCGGCCTGTTCACCGCGGATTTCAATCACCCAGTCCAGTCCGCTCTGATCTACCCGAACCTGATGATCTGTAAAATGCTGTCCGACTGCATAGAGGTTGTCGATTCCCAGGTTGATCGAGCGAATACCGGCCTTCATGTTTTTCTCGCCACCGTTGCGCTGCGCAATAGCAATCCACTCATGAAGCCGCAGCTCCGCAGTCTGTCCTTCGATGTGCAGACCGCGAACCTCAGGGTCTTTCGGATATTCGCCGCCGACTGCCAGGGCACCACGATCAAAATTCCAGCCTGAATCATCTTTCAGAAACTGAAACTTCCAGTTTATGTCGCCCGCCAGGCTACCCGCGTTGTCGATACGATTCGCCGCCGGAAACTCGATGGTCGTCGACAAGCGCAGCGTATCGGTTGTCGCTTTGGCCATCGGTGCCGGCATGTTCAGACCGAAACCCACCAGGTCTGACTCGATCTGAATCTGCAACGGCCCGGGTATTTCGGCACGACCGTTCGGGAAACGAATGATTGCGCGATAGTCGGTATATCCTTCTGCGAATCCCTCCAAAGGAGCCCCCAGCTCGCTGCTAAGGCTGGCCGCAGTTACGCTACCGGTCGCGTCAAGGATCACACTATATGAGGGCAGTTCATCTCCGGCACTGCTCAGCGCGATATCGACCGGTTGGCCGAGAAAATGACCGAAAAGAGCCTCGGAACTGACTTGCTCCCGGGTCACGGTAACGACGCCATTCAACTCTGTCACCGGTGCTGCGAATCCATTTATTCTTACCGAACCGCCACTGCTGCGAATCCTGGTTACGAAGTCGTAATTGAGGCGATCCAGAATCGGAAAAGTCAGTGACAAGTCGAACGACGCATCACCGCCCACTTCGACCCGGTCAAGTTGCCCGCCCAATACGGCATCAATTGGGCTTTGCACGGCAAACTGACGAATCGATTCCAGCGTTCCGGTAGCGAACGCGTCAATACGCAGTACAGGATTGCGCAGATCTTCAATTTCTATCAGCGCATCTTCAACGATATTGCCGAGATTCGCTGCAGAGTTTTCTGTCGAATACAGCCGTGTATTTTCAATAACCAGGTTGAGATGGTGGAACTCAGCCGCCGGCCAGGGTTCACCGTACTTGAGTGTGGCATCTTCCAGTATCGCTTCGATGCGAAAAAGCCCTTCACCGCTATCGAACGGAAACTTGTCCAGCGCACCGTTAAACCGGGTCGTTCCTTCGCGCACGTATCCGGATACCAGTGCGCTTTCCAGCCAACTGCGCAATGCAGGCTTTACGACACCATTCGGCAAATAACGATTCATGGCACCGATGTCGAAAATGCCCCAACTACTTTCGAAATCTACAAACGGTGCGTCACCGTTTGCCGGCACGCTGATCTGCAGACTGCTTTCGCTGTCAAAATCTGCATTGCGGATACTTACGTTATCCGACAATACGATCATGCCCTCGGCATTCCGCCGCCAGATAATCGTGCCGAACGCCTCGTCAAAAGCTATTGGTTCAGCAAGATACTGCGGTATATCGAGTTGCAGATTGTTTGACTCGATCTCAACGCGACCGCCATTCCGATCGGCGCGAAGTCGGCCGCTAAACTTTTGCACACCGGGGAAGTTGTCGCTTGCGGAGAAGCCGATCGACTCAAGGTCGGCCGTGGCACTGTAGTAAGGTTGTTCCGATCGTATGCCGCTTATCTCAGCGCTGACGTTGTGCATAATGCCTTCTGGCGAAATCCGTGTCAGCGCAGCTTGCTGGTCCTCCTGCAGCCACGGTGAGACATAATTGAGATCGGCAAGATTAAAATATGACGCGTTGGCGCGAAACGCGTCAGTCTCACCATCCGGTGCAGAAATAATGCGAATTTGCAGGTCTGATTGTGGCCAGTTGCCGGCAACGGTTGTCATGCGAAACTGGTTTGCTGCAAGCAACCAACCGTCAAGCTCGACCGAGTATTCGAAGCTGCCCTGAAAACCAAATGGCGCGAGCGTATCGGATTCAGCTGCATGCAGATCAGTCACGACGATATTTGCCGTGGCACTTTGCAGGCCTGCGGCTGAAGTATTGAGCCACAAGCTCACATCGGCCGTGCCGGAGTCAATCTCGGGTAACTCCAGCGGTTGCAGCCGCGACCAGCCGGCCAGCTGCAGCGAATCTCCCTCTATATAAAAACGCCACTCATTATCTTTGCCACTCGATACAGGCTGGTTCGCTGAAATCTCGATTCGATCGCCAAACTCTTCCTGCAAATCAATTTCCGCTTCAATCCCCAGTTCTTCCTTATCCCTCGATATGGCCACGGACCTGATCGTAAATGGCACCAGTTGTCCGGATGCCGGATGTTCGTAGATGACGTCTATATCTGCACCGGTAACATCTACATTGCCACCGGTCTGAGCCGTCATATCGCGTGACCCGATGAGTTCGTCGACCGGCAACCCCTGCAGCAACCAGTTGCCACTTTCGTCCTGGCGCAGGTCAATCGCGGTGCCACGAATACTGATGCGCTCGACGACAAGTTCTCGATCTGTAATCAAGCGCAACAAGCCAACGCCGATGCTGACTTCATCTGCAGTGATAATGCTTTGCCCGGTGTCAGGGATCATCAGGTCGGCGTCCAGGATCGTGAGTTCCGGCCCGCTCAGCCGCCATCTGGCAGTCATACCCGAGAATTCAACCTGCATTCCGATAGCAGCGCTTGCCCAACCCTTAATTTCTTCCTGGTACTCCGGCAGGCGTGGCAGCATCAGTCGAAAAATTCCTACCGCGATTGCTAGAACAATCACCAGCGCAGCCCCGGTGTAAGCCAGGTACTTGAGCAATTTTTGCAGGAGATTTTTCATGGATTCGAATTACGTTGTCCGTTTCAGATCAAAACTACGTCGAACTGGTCCTGTAAATAGAGTGACTCGGGTTGCAGGCGGATCGACTTGCCGATCTGCTCCTCAATCTCGGCCAGCCCATTGGCTTCCTCATCGAGAAACAACTCGATGACGTCCTGATGTGCAAGAACGAGTATTCCTTCAAATTCGAACTGCCTGTGCTGACGAATGATCTCGCGAAATATTTCAAAACAAACGGTTTCAGCAGTCATGATGAATCCGCGAGCATCACAACTGGCGCAATCTTCGCAAAGTATGTGCTCAAGACTCTCGCGGGTCCGCTTGCGGGTCATCTCGACGAGTCCAAGCGGTGACACCGGTGTTATGTGGTGTTTCGCATGATCTCGCGCCATGGATTGTTCAAGTACCTGCAATACCCGTTGACGATGCTGCTCCTCCTCCATATCAATGAAGTCGATAATGATGATGCCGCCCAGATTCCTTAGCCGCAGTTGGCGGGCAATCGTTACCGCAGCTTCAAGATTGGTCCGGTATATCGTTTCTTCAAGGTTGCGTTTACCAACATAGCCACCGGTGTTCACATCGATCGTAGTCATCGCCTCGGTCTGGTCTATGATGACATATCCACCTGATTTCAAAGAAATACTTCTTCCCAGCGCCTTTTTGATTTCATCTTCGATGCCATGCAGGTCGAAGATTGGCCGACGCCTGCTGTACAACTCCAGTATGGGTTCCAGGTCGGGCAGGAAACTTTGTGTAAAGGACTGCATTTTTTCGAAATCTGCCGCGGAATCCACCCTGATGCGCTCGATATCGCCGGTGACAAGATCACGCAAGACGCGAATCGGCAACGGCAAATCCTCGTGTATCAGTGTTTTTACCTTGGCTTTCCTGCACCCAAGCTGAATGACGGCCCATAGTTTTCTGAGGAACTCCAGATCGGCACGCAGAGCATCCCGCCCGATGCCCTCTGCCGCGGTGCGCACGATGACACCGTCGCCTTGTTCGTCAGCCGCGAGGATCTGTTCCAGGTCCGACCGCAAACGACTGCGCTCGTTGTCGTCCTCGATACGTGCGGATACGCCGACACCATTGCCGGCAGGCAGCAACACGAGAAACCGCGAGGGCAGCGTGATAAATGTCGTCAGACGCGCGCCCTTTGTGCCCAGGGGGTCTTTGACGACCTGCACCACGACTTCTTCACCCTCACGAACAAGGTCGCGGATATCCGCCTTCTCCTGATCGGCAGATCCGTTTTCCGCATTGCCGGGTCGAAAAATATCCGAGGCATGCAGGAATGCGGTTCTTTCCAGGCCGATATCGATAAACGCCGCCTGCATGCCGGGCAACACTCGCGACACCTTGCCTTTATATATATTACTGATCAGTCCGCGGCGGGCGGCACGCTCGATGTAGACTTCCTGCAGGATGCCGTTTTCCAGCAGCGCTGCACGCACCTCACGTGGCGTCACGTTAACCAGTATTTCTTCTTTTAGTGAATCGTCAGTCATGTCCTGCCTGCATTGCCACTATGTCACCTGACAGTACGTTTATTCCCACCGCCTGCAACAGACCCGCTGTCTCAAAAACCGGTAGTCCTACAACTCCGGAGTAGCTGCCGGACAGGGAGCTAACGAATATCCCGCCCCTGCCCTGAATTGCATAAGCACCGGCTTTCCCTTGCGGTTCACCACTTTGCCAGTAAGCCAGCGCCTCGTCAGGATGAATTTCGCGAAATGTAACCTGCGTGACTGATGTTGCCGTGTGCAACTGGCCGCCGGCCAACAGCGCCACAGCTGTCAGGACCTCGTGCACCTGGCCTGACAGGCTGGTCAGTATTTCCAGCGCCTGCGCTTTGGATTCAGGCTTGCCATATATCCGCTCGCCCAGCGCCACGGCGGTATCTGCTGCCAGTATGGGAATTGTAAAATTCCCGCTCTGCTCACACGCCAGCGCTTTGGCGCGGGTTACCCGCTGCACCATGTCGGCCACCGCCTCGCCGGAAAGCGGCGTTTCGTCAATATCGACGCCAGCATGGCTAAACGGCACGCCCATCGCAGTCAGTATGTCGCGGCGGCGTGGCGATGATGAGGCCAAATGCAGAACCGGCTGATCCACGGTCATTCCCTGTGGTACGGATGGCCGGTGGTCAGCGACCAGGCCCGGTAGAGTTGTTCCGCGAACAAAACCCGCGCCAGTCCGTGCGGCAACGTAAGTTTGGACAGCGACCAGCGCAGGTTGGCGCGTTGCAGGCAATCTGCAGAAACGCCATCGGGGCCGCCGATTACAAAAACCAGGTCCTGGCCTACGGTTTGCCACTCGTCGAGAAGGCCTGCGAGTTCCTTGCTCGAGTATTGCTTACCGCGCTCGTCAAGAACGATAACGAATTCCGCCGGTTTGATCTTCGCCAGGATTTTCACGCCCTCAGCGCCTTTGGCAACTTCAGGCGCCACGCCCTTGTTGCGCTGCGCGGTGCTTATCGAGTCAAGACGAAACTGCCACTGACGAGGCAGCCGCTGAGCATATCCATCGAACGCTGTATCAACCCAGGACGGCTGTCGGTCACCGACCGCTTGCAGACGAATGTGCACAGGTCACGATTCGGTGGAGGCAGTCTGTTCTTTCGCCGGGCTGAGGCACCAGAGCTTTTCCAGATTGTAAAACTCCCTGACCCGCGGCAGCATGACGTGAACCAGCGCGTCGTTCAGGTCCAGCAAGACCCATTCGCTGCCTTCTTCACCCTCAATGCTTGCGGGCCGATGGCCGGCTTCACGCGACTTATCGGCAACAGCGTTCGCCAGTGCTCTTACGTGCCTGTTCGATGTTCCGCTCGCCACGATCATGTAATCCGTGACGGTCGTGAGATCCCGCACATCGAGCTTCACTATATCGTGTGCTTTACCATCATCCAGCGTAGCCATGACCAGCTCGCTTAGTTCTTCACTATTCATTCATTATCCTGTGCAAAGTTATAGTCATTATTTATGATTCCTTGCTATCCGCTACGGCATAACAACCACTTTTCTCGATCACATCGCGCACCGTATCAGGCATCAGGAAACGTGGGTCCCGGCCAACAGCGACGAGCTCACGAATTTCTGTTGACGAAATCTCAAGCTGCGTCACGTCATGTATGAATATGTGCCCGCACCTGGCCTGGTGCAGGTCGCCGATTCGATGCGTGCCACGATCAGCCAGTAATTCACCCAGCGGCCCGATATCCGGTGCGCGCCAACCAGGCCTGTGCGCAACCACGATGTGTGCAAGCTGCAGGATTTCGCGCCACTGATACCATTTGGGTAAACCGAGAAATGCGTCCATGCCGATCATCAGGGCGATCGGTCTTAGCGGAAATTCGTTGCGCAGTGTTGCCAGTGTGTCTACAGAGTAGGACGGCCCGTCACGTCTCAGCTCTCTGTCATCCACGACAAAACCGTGCTGCCCCTCGGTCGCCACACGCACCATCTCCAGACGCAGCTCCGCATCAGCATAGGTCTTGCCCCGGTGTGGCGGATTGCCGCAAGGCATGAAGCGCACCTCATCGAAACGCAGCGCCTGCAGCATTTCAAAAGCAGTGCGCAGATGTCCGTAATGTATCGGATCAAACGTACCACCAAAAATTCCCATTGAGCTCAAGTCAGTCTTTCCTCATTACGCGGCGCGCGCACCACCCATTGCGAGCGCCATTACGATCTGTGTTGCAAGTTGCCATGGATCGCCGTGCATTTGCCCCTTGGCACATGCGTCGGCCTGCCTTGCAAGTTGCAGTAACTGGTAAAAGTCAGCTGCCTGGTGCCTGCCGATGCAGGCGCGAACCAGACCTTGCCGGTTTTGCCAGACGCGCGCCTTACGCATGCCGGCACTTAAATCTGTTCCCGACTGAATACCGTCAGCCAGTCCTGCAAGCATGCGTAGCTCACGCGTCAATGCCCACATCAGGATAACCGGTTCAACACCCTCGGCGCGTATACCACCCATGATGCGAACCGCCCTGGCTGCGTTGCCGCCGACCGCAGCATCGACCAGCTTGTAAACATCGAACCTGCTCGAATCTGCAACAGCCGCATCGACCTCGGCGGCGCTTACCGGACCCTCGCCATGTAACAACCTGAGCTTTTCAATTTCCTGCTGTGCAGCCAGCAGATTGCCTTCCACCCGATCTGCAAGCAGTCGTACTGCGTCCCGATCCGGTTGTAGCCCTGCATGTCGCATGCGTTCATTAATCCAGGCTGGCAGCGCACGCAAATCCACAGGCCAGATCTGCACCACTCCACCTTTCGCCTCTATGGCTTTGGACCATTTTGCAGCCGCCGCGTTGCGCTCGAGTTTCGGTGCGCTGATAAGAAAGAGCAGATCGTCGTCGATGGTCCCGAGCATGTCGATTATCGTCGCACTACCCTTTACCCCGGGCTTGCCCGTCGGCAGGCGTAATTCGATGATGCGCCGGTCTGCAAACAACGAAAGATTACCCCCCGCACCGGCAAGATCGCTCCAGTCGAATCCGGTGGTTGCCGTGTACAGCTCGCGCGAGTCAAAACCCTGTTCGCGCGCAGCCAGCCGAATAGCGTCGAGGGCCTCCTGGACCAGCAAATGTTCATCACCAGTGACCATATAACAGGGCAGCAATTTGCTCTTCAGGTGACCGGCAAGTTGATTTGCGGCGATTTTCACGCAGGAATGAAAGTGTGGAAATTCATAGGAAGATGCATATTTCGCGAGTCACAACATGGTCTACTTGAGCTGGTCAAGCGCGCAGGCCTCTCCTTCGAGCAATACCGGGATGCCGTCATTGATCGGGTACAAAGTCTTGCCATCGTCCGTGACCAGCGCTTCTTTAAGCTTTTCAGTCACGACGGCACCATCGCGATTGAGCAGCTCGCCGGCCTCGATTGCTGTGTTGACGGAGCTAAGCACGCTGGAGCGCGCCAGCGACAACCCTTTGTGGGTTACCGGGCAGCAGAGAATTGAAAGCAGTTTTTTGTCCATATATAGCCTGACCAGGCCGTTCAGAAACGGCGTCTTGAAGATAGTATTGTTATGTTATAACATTATAGATCTGCGGGTCTTCTGCTGCCGTTTGCTACGGCAAAATGTGCCCGCCTGTTTTGCAGGATAGCGGGAAGCGACGATGGATAACAGCTCTGCCAGTCAGTCAGACATGCTCGACAAGGCCGCCGTAGCGCTGTCGGGTCTGTGCCTGCTGCATTGCCTGTTGATGCCCGTCATCATTACCGCGCTGCCATTTTTTGGTCAATTCAGCGCGCGGCATCTGCACGCTGAGATACTGATTATCGTTTTACCGATCAGCCTGATTGCGCTGAGCATCGGTTTTCGTCGCCATGCGGACAAACGCGTTGTCGGCTGGGGAATTGCCGGGCTGTTATTGTTGATTGTCGGCGCCACCCTGGCACACAACATGTATGGCGTTGTTGCCGATCGCATGCTGGCGATTACGGGTTCGGTAATTCTTGCGGCGGCACATTATCGGAACAGTCGATTGTCGCGGAGTTGCAGGGTGGCTACGAGTTCGGAGTATATGTAGGGGCCACCAAGCGGCCGGATAGCACCAACGTCATTGCGAACTCGAAAAAACAGACGTCATTGCTAGCCCAAAAAAACAGACGTCATTGCGAGGAGCGAAGCGACGCGGCAACCTCTATCAGGTTGCAATAGTGCCAAACGAAGCTGCGCGATAACGTCAGGAGGTTGCCACGCCCTCCGGGCTCGCAATGACGTCTGTTTTTTCGAGTTCGCTGAAGTCTGTTCTTTCGGGCTCGCAATAACGTCTGTTCTTTTCGGTGGTTTCGATGGCCGCATGTGGGCGACGGCTGCCTTGTAGCGAATCCGCATCTGGTACCAATCATTGTCGAACTCTCTTTTAGCTTTTCACCTGCCGAATCAGATCTTCCCGTCCATGCTGCTCCGCCACTTGTAGAAACAACGCCCGATCCTCAAGCTGTGGTTTCCAGCGTGGGTCTTCGTGCAAACAACGCGCGGCCAGTTTTAACGCCGCTACTTCCTGCTCCCCGTGCAGCAGCCAGTTCATGTACACCTGCGCAAAGAAAAGCGCTGCGGTGCTGTTTTCCCAGGTTAGCATCTCCCTGAAAAACCAGGCATATGCTGCGTCGGTGTCAGCTTCCTTATCAATCCACTGGTTGATATGCGCCAGGCCACCTGCCCGATTGTTGCGATTGATAAAACCATAGGCGTGGTTAGCCACTTTTTGCCGCTCTTTCTCAAGGTCACCGGAGATCTCGGCGTCGCTCTTTTCAAGTGGTGGATCTATGTCGACCTGAACGGCGACATCGTTAGCATGCAATACAGCACCCGTTAACGTGAAGAGCAAAATGATCTGATAACTCTGACCCAGGTTGGTGAAAAACGGCGGCATTCCCAGAAACTCGAACAATATAAACAGGACAGAAACCAGGATAATGACAGCGGGGACCAAAAAGTAACCCGCGCCACACACTCGAATCATGCGCAATATTGCTGACGGATTCAGGCTCTCGGACGGTGAATGAGTCACTGCGAGAATCGCCAGTGTCGCTGGCACTATCAGAAAAATTGCCATACCAAGCAATATTCCCAGCCACACCAGGTCAGAATCGGCGAACAGGATTTCGACCCAGATCAGCATTGAGATAAGGATCAGGGGCGTCAGGCTCCACAGGTTGTCTACCGGGTTGAACATGCTGATTTCCGGTACCGGCGGTGCACGATTATTGGCGCGCGCCTCAAGCAGATAGAGCAGGTAACGGATATAGGCAGGAGCGATTATGATCAGCAACCACAGACCTATCAGACCGGCTCTTTGTACCAGTCCGAATAACATCCAGAAAAAAAGCATCGCGAACACAATCGCGATATTTTTCAACGGATAGAAGATTTCCCGAATGACGTCAGACGGCTTCATCAGTGTCCTCGTCAATTTCAGGTAGCGGATCGTACCCGGAACCACCCCAGGGATGACACCGGCCGATTCGCTTCAATACCAACCAGCCGCCCCTGATTCCACCGTACCGCCGTAGCGCTTGTTCCGCATAGACAGAACAGGTTGGTTCATAACGACAATTCGCGCCGAGCAAAGGGGAGATCAGGATACGATAGATCCAGACCAGCCCAAGCAACGGCCAGGCAAGCAGGGATCCCAGGAATTTCATGATCAGGCGGCCTGAACGGCCTCGGCAGCCAGGGTACGGATTGCCTGTAGCATTGCGGCAAGACCATTGCTGCGGGTCGGACTGAGGTGCTGCTCAAGTTGCAGCGCGCTAACGAAGTCGGCTGGCGTATCGAGAATATCCTGGGGACGCCGGTTACTGTATATCCGTAGCAACAATGCAATGAGTCCGGACACGATTGCAGCATCGCTGATGGCTCTGAACTCGAGCCGGTCGTCATTTTTTTCTGCGATGAACCAGACCTGTGACTGGCAACCCTTTATCTTGTTGGCCTCAGTCTTGTCTGCTTCGGGAAATTCCGGCAGCCGCCTGCCCAGATCGATGATGTACTGGTAGCGATCCATCCAGTTATCGAAAAAAGAAAATTCTTCGATAAGCTCTTGCTGCGCATTGACGACTTCGTTCATCCGCTGCGGCGCCAGCGGGTACCGGCCGATCCGTCCTCAATAGTAATTCCCGCGTCGGCCAGCTTGTCGCGAATGGCGTCGGCGGCAGCGAAGTCGCGCCCGGCTCGAGCCGCTTCGCGTTGCTTGAGCAATTTCTCAATTTCGTCAGCCGTCAATTCACCATCGTCTGCGCCGGAAAACCACGCTTCAATATCTTGTTGCATAACCCCGATGAGATCGCCGGAAGCGAGTAGTTCGGCGGCGAGCTCGTGACGTTCACCATCATCCGTTGTTTTATTCAGAACTCGCGCAAGATTAAACATCTCCGCCAGCGCCTTGGGTGTGTTCAGGTCGTCCTCGAGCGCCGCAACAACAGCACCCGCGGGCTCCGCCTGCGCTCTTTCTTCAGCCGTAGTCGCAATACCGCGCACGGCACCATACAAACGATCCAGCATGCGCCGTGCGGCGGCCAGCGAATCGTCGGACCAGTCGAGCGGCTGGCGATAATGCGCGCTCAGGAGCGCCAGACGAATAACTTCCCCTGGAACGGTCTTGACCATGTTATGCACCAGCAACACGTTACCCAGCGACTTGGACATCTTGGTGTTATCCAGGCTGAGGAATCCATTGTGCAACCAGTAACGCGCGAACGGTTCGCCATCGTGTGCGCAACGACTTTGCGCGAGTTCATTTTCATGATGCGGAAATACCAGGTCCTGCCCGCCGGCGTGAATATCGATCGTGCGGCCCAGGTGCTTTTCAGCCATAGCCGAACACTCGATATGCCAACCGGGCCGACCCCGTCCCCAGGGTGAATCCCAGCCGGGCAATTCGGGCGTTGACGGCTTCCACAAGACAAAGTCGTGTGCTGCCTTTTTGTAAGGCGCAACTTCAACCCGCGCGCCGGCAATCATTTCGCGCAGATCTCGCTTGGACAACTGCCCGTAGTCCGGATCCGACGAAACATCAAACAGTACATGCCCTTCTGCTTCGTACGCACAGCCAGCGGTGATCAGCTGCGCAATCATCGCAATCATCTCATCGATATGTTGCGTCGCGCGTGGCTCGATGTCCGGTGGCTGCACACCGAGCGCACCCATGTCGTCGTTGTAGGCTGTTATATAACGCGCGGTAATCTCGTCAATCGACTTGCCGGTATCAATTGCTGCCTGGTTAATCTTATCGTCGACATCCGTAATGTTGCGGGCAAAGGTCAGTTTGTAACTGCGCCGCAAGAGTCTCGCCAGCAGATCAAATACGACAGCGGGCCTGGCATTGCCTATGTGCGCGTAGTTATAGACCGTGGGGCCACACAGGTACATCGTTACCTGCCCTTCCAGCAACGGTTCAAAAGCGCGCTTTTCGCCGCGCAAAGTATCATGCAAATGGAGAGTCATACGATTTCGGCCCTGCGGACCCCAGGTGATTGTTTATGCCCAAGAGAAGGGCGCAATGATAGCAACAAGCAGAAACCGGGGTCGAACCCAGTGCTGTGCCATGAACTCTAAATTGGTCGTGATATTAAGAATTCGCGGCTGAAGCCGCTCCTACGATCCTGCCAAAAGTAATGTAGGAGCGGCTTCAGCCGCGAATGCCCGACCCGGCAACAGCGAACAATATACGGCTCAGGTTCATGGCACAGCAGTAGCTTCGACCCCGGTTCAGATTTCGAATTAGAAACGACCTTCAGACTTCGGCAATCTCTTTTCCCGACGCCTTGACGCTGCAGGTTGCGGCTCCCGGAAGGCAATCGCCCGTGCCTGGTAGGTGTATTCGATCGTGCCAATCAACCACAGGAAATAGCCCAGTAACTCGATGAATTCTTCGACGGCCAGTTTCATGGCGCGTTGATAGCTATCACCGAGTATCGCCATCCACAGCGGCTCGTGCCCGACCAGGCGCACAAAAGCGAACATGATGATTGCTCCTGCAAACAACAACGTCAGCCCCGGCGAGGGCCACAATCGCAGCCATGCAATGCGGAATCGCCGTCGCTGTCGGTAGGTATAGGCGATCAGGAATGCAGCGATAATTCCAATCAATACCTGCCAGAAATTATCAGCAACATAGCGATGGAAGAAAAAATCCAGCTCGCGAATGGTAAATGCGAGCGCTATGCCACCGAAAAGGAACGCGATCGGTCGTTGCGACGGACAGTGTTTCGCAACCCAAGCGTACAACAGCCCGCAAATAATCAGCATGCCAGGTTGAATAATTTCGATCGGTGAATAATTCCGGATGCCGAGTGAATCGACAGGATCGGAATAATCCTGTGGCTGCAAGCTGCCAGGTGAGGCAATTTCCAGCAGCGTAAGCAGCCACGTAAATAACGCGATACCGAAGAAATACAATACGTAGCGAATGAGAGCCATGTGTTGCCGACCACCGATCAGAGCGGACCGATATAGTGCACAGTGTGCGGTCGAAGTTCCAGCAGAACAGTTAAGTGATTGATTTTATGTATGAACGCGTTGTGTTGCTCAGTTGACGGGCGCTCCGCGTAATCTGAAAACCGGTTTGTTCTCTACGGTTAGAAGGCCTTTCTCTATCAACCAGGCACGCGCGTCATCGGCATCGTCAGCGAACCAGCATTCTGTGCTGCCGAGGCGAAAACTGTATCCCCAGCTGTCCATATCCTGCATAAGCCGTGCCCGGCCAACACCGGTCATGAAATCTGCAAGTATGACCTGCAGATAGCAAACTGCCGACTCCTCGAGATCGTTGCCACCGGCATCGCGATACAACGAATCGCGCCGCTCTGCGCTCATACAAATAATGTGGCAGACCTCATGCAACAACGAATGCACAGGCGTATCGCCACGAATAAAAACCTGGCGCCCAACAATGCCAGCTTCCGGCGCACCCCAGAAACTTGCCGTGATCGGCGCAGCGTCGGGAACATATTCCGCTACCAGTCCATATCGGCCCAGGAGTTGGTTTACGACGCCTGCTTTGATGTCGGATATCTGCAGTATTTTGTCTGCGGAGAGATGCGGACTCATGACCGGTGGGATGGTGTCGTGTTACAGGGCCGACAATTGAATCAGGATGGTGCGCACCAGGTCGTCAACAATCGCCTCACGCATCAATTGCTCTTCTTTCTCTTTGCCTAAAACCTGCGTTTCATCCCAGTTGTAATCGCGCGTCAGTGTTTGCGTTTGCGGATCAAGCAAGAATTCTTTCTCGGTTTTAAGGCTGTAAACAACCGTGTAAAAGACCTCGAACTCACGCGGAACATTACGTGTTGATACAGAAAGTACACGCTGGCCGGTCATATCAGAGAGGATTGAAAACGTAGCGCTTGCTTCCACCGGTGATTCAACCAGTTCGATGCCGGCAGCGCGCAAACTGTCACGCATGCGACGATAAAAAAGACTGTGCCGATCCGTGGTCTCGATGTATGTGGAGGACATCTCTGCGGGAACCGACCTGGCGCCACGCATTTGAAAACCACAGCTGGTGAGCAGTGCCAGCAGCAATGCCGCTACGATCGCATTTTTCAGAGAAAATTCAGATGACGACATTGACCAGTCTTCCGGGAACCACGATCGTCTTGCGCACGTCCTTGCCTGCAATATATCGCTGCACATTTTCGTCGGCGAGGGCGAGCTCCGCAACCTTGTCTTTTGCTGTATCCGTCGCGACCCTGATTCGACCGCGCAGCTTGCCATTGACCTGCACAACGATTTCAATCATGTCCTGCTGCAAAGCCGATTCGTCGAACGCTGGCCAGCGCTCATCGACCAGCGCAGTTTCGTGTCCCAGGACGTGCCAGAGTGCATGACAGATATGTGGCACCATCGGCGACAACAACAAAACGACGGCCTCGAGCGCTTCACCCACTACCGCCCGTCCCTGCGTGGTTGAATCTTCGAACCGATTCACTGCATTGAGCAACTCCATCGTCGCAGCGATAGCAGTATTGAACGTGTAGCGACGTCCAATATCATCACTGACCTTCGCAATTGTCTGGTGCGTCTTGCGGCGCAGGTCGCGCTGTCCGTCATCCAGCGCTGCAATATCCAATGCCGGTGCAGGACCCTCTGCACTGAATTTATGCACGGCGTTCCAGAAGCGTTTCATGAATCGCGATGCGCCCTGCACGCCGTCATCAGACCACTCGAGGGCTTGCTCAGGCGGTGCAGCGAACATCATGAAAAGCCGGACTGTATCGGCACCGAATTTTTCAATGAGGGCCTGCGGATCAACCGTGTTGCCCTTGGCCTTGGACATCTTTGCGCCGTCCTTTAGCACCATGCCCTGCGTCAGCAAGTTGGTAAACGGCTCATCGGCTGAAGACAATCCAAAGTCGCGCAATAGTTTCTGGAAAAAGCGCGCATACAACAGGTGCAGAATCGCGTGCTCTACACCACCCGTGTACTGGTCTACCGGCATCCAGTAACTTTCGCGATCATCCAGCATCGCTTTATCACTATCGGGACAGGCGTAACGGGCGAAATACCAGGACGACTCGACAAAAGTATCGAACGTATCTGTTTCGCGCTTTGCCGGCTTGCCACATTTCGGACACTCGGTTTCATAGAATTCCGGCATGCTTTTCAGCGGCGAGCCTACACCGGTGAATTCAACGTCTTCGGGTAACACCACCGGCAACTGATCTTCGGGCACGGTTTGGGCACCGCAATCATCGCAATAGATGATCGGAATGGGCGTACCCCAATAACGCTGTCGTGAAACACCCCAGTCGCGCAGCCGATAATTGACGGTCCGCTTGCCACGACCCTCTGCCTCGAACTTGTCCGCGATCGCAGCAAAAGACTGTTCAAACGTCATGCCGTCAATATCGCCGGAATTAATACTCAGGCCATATTCAACATACGCACCTTCAGAGACATCGATACTGCTGCCATCCGCGGGAGTGATGACCTGCGTAATTGGCAAGCCGTACTTGCTCGCAAACTCCCAGTCCCGATGGTCATGCCCGGGAACCGCCATAACGGCGCCGGTGCCATAACCCATCAAAACAAAGTTAGCGACCCACAAAGGCACCGCTTCACCACTAATGGGATGAATCGCAGATATGCCAAGGGGCATACCCCTTTTCTCCATCGTCTCGAGCGCTGCTTCTGCGGCCTGCATCGTCTTGCAGTCCTCAATGAATACTGCAACGTCAGGCTGAGACGCAGCAGCCTTCTGCGCCAACGGATGCTCGGCAGCGACAGCCATGTAGGTAACGCCCATCAGCGTATCCGGCCGCGTCGTGTACACGCTGAGCTTCTCGTCTTCACCCTGCACATCGAACGACAGCTCGATACCTTCGGAGCGCCCGATCCAGTTGCGCTGCATCGTCTTGACCGAGTCCGGCCAGCCGTCCAGCCGATCCAGGTTGTCCAGCAGCTCATCTGCATAGGCAGTGATTTTCATAAACCACTGCGGAATCTCACGCCGCTCAACCAACGCATCCGAGCGCCAGCCGCGACCATCAATGACCTGCTCGTTGGCCAATACCGTCTGATCGACGGGATCCCAGTTAACAATTGAATTCTTGCGATAGACGAGACCCTTCGCGAACAACTTCGTAAAGAGCCATTGCTCCCAACGATAATACTCAGGCTTGCAGGTAGTAAGCTCACGCGTCCAGTCATAGCCATAACCAAGCCGCTTGAACTGCCCCCGCATGTCCTCAATATTCTGATAGGTCCACTTGGCAGGTGGAATGCCACGCTTGATAGCAGCATTCTCAGCAGGCATACCAAACGCATCCCAACCAATAGGCTGTAATACGTGCTTGCCCTGCATACGCTGGTAACGCGCAATAACATCATTGATCGTAAAGACCCGCACATGCCCCATATGCAGCTGCCCGCTGGGATACGGAAACATCGTCAGACTATAAAATTTCTCTTTGTCCGGATCCTCATCAACCTCGAAACACCGCTCGTTCTCCCAATACTCACGAGCTTCTTTCTCAACCAGATCCGGATTATAGGTAACGTCCATCTACTATTACTTCGCTCAATATCGCTGCTTTCAAAGGGCGAAAGGATACCGCAAGGAGAAGTGGAAATCGCGATGGAATAAGGGTCTGGTCCGATTCCGCCAGGAATCTGAACAGACTCATTTTTTATCCCCACCAAATCAGGTGCTGAGCGGGAAACCTGGCACTCCGTAGCAGGAGTGTGTCTGGTGTGTCACACCGAGCGAGTTCGCGCAGCGGTGTCTGAGCGAATGGGACATGCCGGGCGCACTCCTGCGGCAAAGCACCGCCAATGTGCGTCACACCATGAGGCCCTGGGTGTAATAGCTGACATTTGAACGTACAGACACTGCCAGACGAAATCGCGCCCTGAACGTCGCCTCTTTCCAATAGCGGACGCTCAGATCATCGAGAAATCAATAGAACGACCGGCTGAAATCGGCCAGAACCTGTCAACCAGTGCGATGAGTGCAGCGTATTGTTGGCTGGCTTGTTATTCCTTCCGTGGCTGATAAGGGTCTGGCGCACCAGCTGGTACCGGCGGCTCTTCCTTCAGCGATGCCAGGTGGTCTGTAAGTATCTGCCCGGTAGGCCAGCGCACCCAGGCATTCTCAATCCACCTGAGATCATCCATCGGATATTCGTCTTTCAGATCAGTATGGAGGTCAATGAACAGAGGCATACCATACTTTTGTATTGGGTCGTTAATAGCATGTTCCATATCCTTGAACATCATTTTCCAGTTGCGCCACTTTACGCCGTATATCTCACTGCCAACGTAAATGACAAATCCCTCGCGATCCGATTTCTCCTGCTTACCCAGGAAAAATTCCGTTTGGTCCACGCCATCAATGATTCGATCACTTGGCACCTTGCCTCCGGCCAGCTTTGCGATCGTGGGGAACAAATCCATTTCATGGACAATTTCGTTACTCACCGAGCCAGCAGGCACCTTGTTGGGCCAACGAATAATAAATGGAACTCTTAGAGAACCTTCTCTTCCAGTGAAGTAGGTGCCGCTCCATGGTCCGGCAGAGCCGTGGTAGGGAACGATCCCCTCGGGTCCGTTATCGGATGTGAAGATAAAAATCGTATTGTCCCTGATCCGGAGATCGTCGACCGCATCTAACAGATCACCTACATAGACATCCAACTGAGCGAGAACGTCAGCATAGGGGCCATTTCCCGTCTTGCCTCTGAAGTCAGGGTGCGGATCAACCGGCAAGTGAGTCTGTGTGTATGGAATGAAGAGAAAGAATGGTTTGTCTCCCTTCGACTGTCGTTGCATGAAGTCGATGGATCGATCGGTTAATTCACGATCAATCAACTTGCGTTCTTTCATGTCATACGGACGAATCACCTTGGCTGGTTCGCCTTTACGGCCCTCCATGATGCTGTAGACCTTTTGGGTCAGCGGGTGAGCGTCGCGACGGAAACGCGGGTTATCTTTTTCATTCCAGAAACCCTCGTCTGTCGAGTTCGGAATTCCGTACCATTCGTCAAAACCCTGGTCTGTGGGGAAACGCCCCTGTGTGTCGCCAAGATGCCATTTGCCAAACATGCCGGTTACGTATCCGGCCTCAGACAGCATCTCGGGCATTGTTTGCTCCCACTGCGTCAGACCATAGTGCTGGACATACAGTGGAACGGACGAGTTGCCGGTCCGTACGGCATAACGACCGGTCATAATTGCAGCACGGCTTGGTGTGCACTGTGCTTCAACATTGAAGTTAAGCAACCGCATGCCTTCTGACGCAAGCGCGTCGATACGCGGTGTAGGTGCCCCGCGCAGAATCCCACCACCATAGACACCGAGTTCTCCGTATCCAAAGTTGTCCATAAGGACCAGGACAAT
>Ga0164315_10000943_pt1 | contig 21332 bp, 20 predicted proteins | sample GuaBasSedimGuay6_FD_113737 | JGI IMG/M metagenome (GOLD analysis project Ga0164315, IMG submission 113737) | Subseafloor sediment microbial communities from Guaymas Basin, Gulf of California, Mexico - Guay6, Core 4569-2, 0-3 cm | ecosystem: Environmental > Aquatic > Marine > Hydrothermal vents... | reverse complement strand
GAAGCCATAAACACCCTACCCTCTTCTGACTTTAAAAATTTTTCTTCAGTTGCATTACTAAGGAATCCCAATTCAATTAATATTCCAGGCATTGTTGTTTTGTATAAGACCCAGAAACCAGCTTGTTTAACCCCCCTGTCCTTTCTTCCAACCCTTTCTTTAAATTGAGATTGTACTTTAGATGAAAATCCAATACTCTGATCAATTGTTGCACTTTGAAACATGGAAAGAACAATATAATCCTCATCAGAATCAGGATTAAAGCCCTCATAACTTGTCTTATAATCTTCCTCATAATAGATAGCAGCATTCTCTGTTTTGGCTACATCCAGATTATCCATCGACTTATGCAAACCCATCACATAGGTTTCTGATCCATATGGCCGTGAAGATTTATTCGAGTTACAATGAATTGATATAAATACGTCAGCCCCACTTTCATTGGCTATTTGAGCACGTTTATGTAATTCAACAAATTCGTCTTTGGTACGTGTATATATCACCTCAACGTCTTCTATATTATCTTCAATGTATTTTCCTGTTCTAAGGGCTACGTCCAAAACTATATCTTTTTCCATGGTGACCTTTCCTAATGCTCCGGGATCTTTTCCCCCATGCCCCGCATCAATAACAATCTTTGTTATTTTATTCTCCACTTGTGAAAACCCAAGCAACCCTATGCTGCAAAGTAGCATCAATATACCAAAAATTAATAGTGTTCGTTTCAAAGTAATGGAATATTTTTTGTTTAGTTTTGAACCATTATTTCTATCTACATAAGTAATTGTAGTCGGTGCAAATTTAATATTTAATAAAGTAGCATTGTTAAACAAATTGTCAACCAAATTATTAACAAGTGCAATAATAAAACTATTTTTATTACTTGTGTTCTATAACTATATGCCTTACAATACTATGGCACAAACCGACACACTCCGGCTAAACGCAAATGATACTGCTAATATTGTAAATGAAGTGCTGCTAACTGATTCCATTCCAAATAAAGCTGATTCCATTCCCAACTCTATTTCTCCAAATGCCATTAAAAGTCGGGTCGATTATCAGGCGAAGGATTCTATTACACTTGATATCAAATCGCAGAAAGTTTATATGTACAATGATAATGACATCAATTACCAGGATATTAACCTGAAAGCAAATTATGTAGAAATAGAATTTGCCAACAGTACATTATATGCAACCGGAACTGAAGATTCGACAGGAAATGAGGTAGGAAGGCCAATTTTTACAATGGGTGATAATAGTTTTGAATCACATTCAATGAAATACAATTATGAATCGAAGAAAGGACTTGTTCAAAAAGTAATTACGGAAGATGCTGAAGGATACCTACATGGAAAAACTATTAAGAAAATGGCCAATGATGTAACAAATGTATACCAGGGTTCCTACACGACTTGCGAGCTAGAAGAACCCCATTTCGCCTTTCGATTTAAAAAAGCAAAAGTAATTCCTGAAAATAAGATAGTAACAGGTCCGGCTTATCTTGAGATCGAAGGCGTGCCTACTCCCATTGTCATCCCATTTGGATTATTTCCCAATAAAAAAGGACAACGATCAGGAATAGTTATCCCGTCTTATGGCGAATCGACTCAGCGAGGCTTTTATTTTGAAAATGGTGGGTATTATTTTGCCATTAGTGATTATATCGATTTTAAATTGGTAGGAGACATTTATACCCTTGGTAGCTGGACAGTTAAACCCAGCTCAAACTACAGAAAGAAATATAAATACAATGGCTATTTTGCAGGAAATTATGGAGTAAACACAATAGGGGAAGAAGGTACTTCTGAATTTGAACGCAGAAAAGATTTTTCCATCAGATGGGTGCATAACCAGGATCCCAAAGCAAGGCCCAATAGTAAATTCTCTGCCAATGTGAATATCATGAGTTCACAAAACAATAAATATACCGGTACCAGCAGTGCTTATTTATCTAATACTTTTCAATCCAGTGTAAATTATTCAACAAGTTTCGCGGGTAAGTACTTTTTCAATGCAACTTTAAACCATTCACAAAACACCATTACCAAGAAGTTGGATTTAACCCTACCAAAAATCACCTTCACAGTCAACCAATTCTACCCTTTCCGTAAGAAAGTACAAATTGGGGAATTGAAATGGTATGACAATATCAGTGTAAATTATAATATGGCTGCACAAAATACTATTAATACATATGATTCATTATTTCTAAACGAAGACCTCACCAAGAAAATGCGCAATGGAATGAAGCATTCCCTGCAACTATCGAGTGGATCCATAAAGCTGCTAAAAAATATTGTTTGGTCAAATAATTTCAATTACACCGAAAGGTGGTATTCACAGCAACACGTAAAAAGCTGGCGCAGTGACACCCTATATTTAAATGAGGGACCTGAATATGATTACATCGGTACTGATACGATCAATGGATTTTTCGCCGCCAGGGATTATAGCTTTAGTACTTCATTAAGTACCACTCTGTATGGTATGTTTGCTTATAAAGGAGGGCCAATTAAAGCAATCCGACATGTAATGAAGCCATCAATTTCTTTCAATATCCGACCAGATTTCGGAACTCAGGAATGGGGCTATTACAAATATTTTCTTGATGAAGATGGGGACAAGGTTAAGTACTCCGTTTATGAAGGTTCCATTTATGGAAAGCCTCCTGATGGCAAATCGGGCTCTTTCAGTTTCAGGTTAAGCAACAACCTTGAAATGAAAGTAAGATCAAGAAAAGACACAATTACCGGAACTAAAAAAGTGGTTTTGATCGAAGATTTTACTCTTGCCCAATCATATGATATTGCTAAGGATTCTTTAAACTTAAGCCGTCTTGTACTGTCAGGAAGAACGACATTGTTTAAAAACCTGGTAATTAATTATTCAAGTAGTTTTGATCCCTACGCTGCTGACTCAGCAGGAAGAAGAATAAACACATTTGAATGGTCAGTTAACCGAAAGTTATTCAGGCCTGAAAAATACAGTTGGCGTTTTGGTTTTTCATACAGGCTAAATTCAGAGATGCTGTCAAAAGAGAAAGAATCAACCGTTGGGACGGAACAAGAATTGCAGGATGTAAACGAAAACCTTGATGGTTATGTTGATTGGAGTGTACCCTGGAATATCAACATTTCATACGATTTGAATTATACAACTTCCTATGGATATAAGAATGGATATTGGAATTACGAAGTAACGAAAGACAAAAAATTAATTCAAACTTTGAGTTTTTCAGGGGATGTAAACATAACACCAAAATGGAAGTTTGGATTTCGATCGGGTTATGACTTTGAGAACAAGGAATTAACTTATACCTCAATCGATATCTATAGGGACTTACATTGCTGGGAGATGAGGTTTAACTGGATCCCCTATGGCTTCAGACAAAGCTGGAATTTTTCAATCAATATTAAATCGAGTTTATTGCAAGATTTAAAGTTAGACAAGAAAAAAGATTTCAGGGATTATTAAATCGAAATGTATATTTTTACAAGGATAAACAACAGATATTAATCAAAAACAGCATAAATATTATGAAAAAAATAATAAACACATCAGATGCCCCTAAAGCAATAGGCCCATACAGTCAGGCAGTTGAAACAAATGGCATATTATTTATATCAGGACAAATACCTGTAGATCCAAAAACTGGCAAAATTGTTAAAGGTGGAGTGAGAGAGCAAACGGAACAAGTAATGAAAAATATCGAAGCTATTTTAGTAGAAGCCGGATATAGTTTTAAAGATGTAATCAAATCAACTTGTTTGTTAAACGATATGGGAAATTTCGCTACAATGAATGAAGTGTATGGCAAATATTATCCACAAGATCCACCTGCACGAGCTGCATATGGAGTTGTAAAATTACCGTTGGGGGTAATGGTTGAAATAGAGACGATTGCTGCAAAATAGCTAAATTTATTTAATAGCAGCTTTAATATGGGTTCTGAATCCAGGCAGCTGCCAGAACCAGGACAAATTCCTTGTATGCTATAATGCGAGTAGATAATCTTTGAAAATCAATATTTATAAAAATAGACATATGAAAAAATTCATCTTTCTTATAACTATAACATGTCTTCAAATTATAGGGTATGGTCAATATTTAGCAGCCTATAATGATTACTTACAACGTTTCTGGGCTTTTGAAGCAGGGACATTTAAACAATTAGAGCATCTGGAAATACAGGAATTTCAGGTTGGTGGAATTGTGATTGCCTATATTGACAATGGCAGCAACCTTAAAGTATATCGCAATGGGGAAGTTGAAAATCTTATGCAGGGTGCTCCTATAAAATTTGAAGCTACTGATTACCTATTGGGATATTCAATGTATGAACAACTTAATGTTTATGATAATGGTAACAAACAAGTATTAAGCACTTCATGTGATGGTTATATAATAAAGGACAGTCTTATTGCATGGCACGATCGAATACAAAATACCATAGATGTATATTACAACGGGCAAACTACTACCATATTAGATGGCCTAATCTACAACCCATTGGGGAAGTTTAAAGCAGGGGATAATACTTTAGCATTTGTTCATACTTCATCCAAATCATTCTATTTATTTTACCTGGGCGAATTGCAAATCCTGGATGATTTTGTACAAGAATTGAGGTTTGAGGCCGGTCGTGATATTGTTGCTTATATTGATGTCCCCGATCAGGCTTTTTATGTTTTTTTCAGGGGAGAAATAATTGAACTTGAATCATTTGCACCCAAATCATTTCATGTAGGAGATGAAATTGTAGCCTGGGTAGATAATTTAGGAAAGTTAAAGTTATTTGACAATGGTGAAATAACTATCCTTTCAACCTATGAGCCAAAATATTACTATGTTAATGACAGGGTCCTGGTTTTTGAAGAACAAGGTTTTTTCAAGACATATTGCAATGGGGAAATTTATGTCATAGAACGCTACGAGCCACAACCTTATATTTTAGACTATAATACTATTGCCTATTTAGATCAGAATAGATTTGTTAAAGTGTTTCAAAATTGTGAATCTAAACCAATTAGTTTTATACCAGTAAAAGAAATCAGCCTAATAAGGGATTTAGTTATTTATGTGGAGGGTGTTAACAAAACAAAAATTTATTTCAACGGTGAAGTTTACGAATATTTAAAATAAAGCGTATGCTGATCCTTCAACTTTTTATTTTTGCATTATTCTTTCTTGGATTTGGAATATTCTCAATTTTAAAAAAAAAGATATTTATCGGCTTTACCTTTGCATTACTCGGAACCCTTTTGATAGTCATTGGATTAGTAGCAGTTTATCTATATCCAAACATATTACCTTAATTAATTTTTTAGATGAATTTAAATTAATTGCAACTTTAGCACAGAATTTGCAAGTATTTGAAATATTACATCAAAATAATCTCAAATGAAAAGCAACCTCATTTATATATCCACACTTGTAATCAGCACCTTAATGATTCAATCCTGTGGATCGTATAAGACATTTACAGGTACTGTAAAACATGATGCTTCCTTAAACAATGAAGTCACAAAATCCGTTGAATTTAAGTCGTACCTCGAATCTCGTGACAAAATTAAATTTGTACTGAGGTCTCCTGAAGGTTTTACTAAGTTTCCGGAAGATGAGCAGAAAAAAATGAATGAGACTTTCAGTCAAATTGAAAAAGAACTCATACTTAACGGGCATAAGGTTAAAGACAGGTTTCTCCTTGAATTGCTTTTAGACAAAGGAGATATGAGCCTTCAGCAAGTTGGAAAAGCAATTGATACAGATATTATTATCGAAATTATTGACATTGATTTTAATGTCCCAAACCATGTAAAGAGTTTCAGCATTAAAGAAAAAGGTATCAATACCAATTTTGATAACTGGAACAACATCGAATATATTGATTGCAGGTTGGCTGTTTTACAATGCCGTGTTACGTTAGTTGAAGTTGGAAATGTGGGTGGAATATTTAACTTTTATGTATCGGGTTGCGATAAAGGAAATGATTTTTATATAAATGCTTATGAACAATGGTCGGGGAATCTCGATAATACGAAAGAAGCCAATGTTGGCTGGAATTATGGAAACGTAAGCTTTAAAACCCTGACCCATTCTTATGATATCAACATGATGACCCGGCAAAAAGCCATTGAACGTCTTGTTAAAGTTCTTTTAAGTGAATTAAAACCTAATTCATAAAATTTCTTCTGTTTCATTTTTTATCCAAATCGTTGAAATCATTTATTTTTGGGAAAAATAGGATAATTTAAACAATATGATTCTTAAGCGATATCTTCTTTTCTTTTTACTTTTCACATCATTCATATTACTCTCTCAACAATACGAAACAAACTGGGAATCCCTTGATAGCCGTCCATGCCCACAATGGTTTACAGATGCAAAGTTTGGAATATTTATACACTGGGGTGTTTATTCAGTTCCTTCATGGCGTAAAGTAACACCGGGCCTGTATGCTTCCTACGCCGAATGGTATTATGCAAGGGTTATGGAAGATACCATCAATGGTGGAAAATATTTTCACACCAGGGTTTATGGTGAGGAATTTGAATACAGAGACTTTGGGCCAATGTTTAAAGCTGAGCTTTTTGAACCCAAGAAATGGGCCGAACTTTTTAAACGATCAGGTGCTAAGTATGTAGTATTAACTTCGAAACACCATGATGGATACTGTTTGTGGAATACCGAAAGCCCCTATAAAACAAACTGGAACAGTACGGATGTAGGCCCAAAGCGTGATCTGTTGGGAGAATTAACAAATGCAATTAAAAGTGAAGATTTGAAAATGGGTATCTATTATTCTGTAATTGAATGGGAAACACATTCACGCAATGGAAAATATTTCATTGATGAGAAATACGTAAATAAGTATGCCATACCTGGGGATAAATACGTTGATGAACATTTACATTTTCAGTTAAAAGAACTTGTAAACAACTATCAGCCATCTTTGATTTTTTTTGATGCTGGTGAATGGGAAGGAGATGATAATTATTGGAAGGCCAAAGAATTTCTTTCATGGCTTTATACCGATTCACCCATTAAAAATGAAGTTGTTGTAAATGACAGGTTTTTTAAGGGTATGCCGGGAAATCATGGTGATTATTTCTCAAGCGAATATAAAGATGCAGGTAGAATGGGCAAAGATCACCCCTGGGAAGAAAGCCGTGGAATTGGAGGTTCGTACGGTTTTAACAGGGACGAAAATATAGACGACTATTCAACCACAACGGAACTAATTCATGAATTGATTGAAATTGTAAGTAGCGGTGGTAACTTATTGTTAAATGTCGGACCAACAGCCGATGGACGAATACCTGTGATTATGCAGGAAAGATTAGTTGAGATTGGTGATTGGTTATCTGTTAATGGTGAAGCAATTTATGAATCTAAACCACTAAAGAATCAAAATATAACAATCCAGGACGATCATATTTTTATAACAACAAAAAATGACAATATTTATTTAATTTGTACAGCCTGGCCAGAGGATAAAATAGCCATAGGTGGGATATTGAAACAAATTTCCAATCTTGAATTGATTGGGTATACAAAAAAAATTGAGTGGTCACAAACATACAATAAGCTAACTATCACTCCCCCGTTAATGAAAATATCAGAGATCCCTTGCCAACATGCCTGGGTATTCAAAGTAAAATTATAATTAAAAATGAAAATATTGAGCAGTATCAGGAATTTAATAAACAAGATAATCAGTTGGGTTTACATTCCATTCAAAAATTTTATTCCCCTTGAAACATTTACCTATGCTGTAACTGGGGGAACAAATACTGCGCTCGATATTTTTCTTTATTTTATTTGTTATCATTTTGTGCTAAACAAGCAAATTGTTAACCTGGGTATTATTGCAATCAGTCCACACATTGCAGCATTTCTTTTTGTTTTTCCAATCACTTTTATCACTGGTTTTTTACTGGCGAAATATATCACATTTACCAGTTCACCCATAAAAGGAAAAACTCAACTATTGCGCTATATGATAACAGTAGCTGGAGCTATTTTCTTAAATTATATCCTTTTGAAAGTGCTGGTGGAATACTTAGATATATGGCCAACAGTCGCGAAAATAATCACTACGGTAATCGTTGTAATATACAGTTATATAATGCAGCGCTATTTCACTTTTAAAACAGGTACCCTTATAAAGAATCAATTGTAAAAATATTTCAATTTCTTATTAGCTCAATTATGGCAAATAAAATCTTGTCGACTTACTTTATTTAACTACTTTTGCACCCAATTTTTTCACTGAGATAATTGAATATGATAAATATAACACTTCCGGATAATACAGTAAGAAAGTACGAAAAAGGCGTAACTGCTATTGAAATTGCAATGAGCATTAGCGAAGGGTTAGCCCGGAATGTGCTATCAGCAGAAGTCAATGGAGAAGTTATTGATGCGACAAGGCCAATTGAAGAAGATTCTTCTGTTAAGTTGCTGACCTGGAGAGATGAAAAAGGCCAGGCAACAATGTGGCACTCTTCGGCTCACCTGATGGCGGAAACAATCGAGCATTTATATCCAGGCTCTAAATTTGGAATAGGACCAGATATTGAAAACGGATTTTATTATGATATCGACCTGGGAGATAAAGTTATTTCTGAAAATGACTTTAAAAAGATCGAAGATAAAATGCTTGAACTGGCTCGTAAAAAGCAAGAATACGTCCGCAAGGAAATTTCCAAAGCTGATGCCATTCAACATTTCACTGAAAAAGGTGACGAATATAAACTGGAATTGATTGAAGAACTTGAAGACGGTCAAATAACCTTTTATGAATCCGGTAATTTTATTGATTTATGTCGCGGACCACATTTACCAAATACAAGCTCAATCAAGGCTGTAAAAATATTAAGTGTTGCCGGTGCCTACTGGCGTGGTGATGAAAATCGCAAACAACTTACAAGGCTATATGGCATTACTTTCCCTAAGAAGAAAGAACTGGATGAATTCCTTGTTAGATTGGAAGAAGCGAAAAAAAGGGATCATCGTAATATTGGTAAAGAACTGGAACTATTTACATTTTCTCAAGCAGTTGGTCAGGGATTACCACTATGGCTGCCAAAAGGAGCTCACTTGCGCGAAAAGCTTGAGAATTTCTTAAAGAAAGTTCAAAAAGAAGCTGGTTACGAGCCTGTTATTACACCACATATTGGCAATGTGAATCTCTATAAAACTTCAGGCCATTATGATAAATATGGATCAGATTCTTTTCAGCCCATTTCTACTCCGGTTGAAGGCGAAGAGTTTTTCCTGAAACCAATGAATTGCCCACATCATTGTGAAATCTATAAAAGCAAGCCACATTCTTATAAAGAATTACCCATTCGCTACGCTGAATTTGGTACTGTTTACCGTTACGAACAAAGTGGTGAATTGCACGGATTAACAAGGGTTAGGGGTTTTACACAAGATGATGCACATATATTCTGCACTCCGGATCAGGTGAAAGATGAGTTTATAGGTGTGATGGATATCGTGATGAAGATTTTTAAGGCACTTGAATTTAACGATTATACTGTGCAAATCTCGTTACGCGATCCAGATGATGATAAAAAATATATTGGCTCTAAAGAAAATTGGGATAAAGCAGAGAAAGCAATATTAGAAGTAGCAGAAGAGACTGGTTTAAATACTGTTATTGAATACGGTGAGGCTGCATTTTATGGTCCAAAAATGGATTTTATGGTTAGAGATGCTATAGGTAGAAAATGGCAGCTGGGAACTATACAGGTTGATTATAATTTACCTGAACGTTTTGAGCTGGAATATACCGGTAGTGATAATGAGAAACACAGACCAGTAATGATCCATCGTGCACCCTTCGGATCGATGGAAAGATTTGTGGCTGTATTAATTGAACATACCGCGGGGAAATTCCCAATCTGGTTAACTCCCGATCAGGTTATCATATTGCCAATCAGTGAAAAATATCAAAAATATGCTGAAAAAGTTTTAAGTTTCCTTAATAATTCCGATCTTCGCGCCCAAATTGATGACCGGAGTGAAAAAACCGGTCGTAAAATTCGGGATGCTGAATTGAAGCGAATTCCCTATATGCTTATTGTTGGAGAGAAAGAAGAGTTAGATGAAACTGTCTCTGTCAGAAAACAAGGAGAAGGGGATATTGGTACTTTTACATTAAAAGATTTTGTAAAAAATGTCCAAAAAGAAATTGAAACAGCATTAGATAATAACTAAATTTAGGAGGATTAACCATAGCTAAACAATTTTATAGAAGGGGGAAACGCAGACCGTTCATCAGAAAACAAGAAGAACCCTTCAAAGTTAATGAACGAATTACGGCACCAATGGTGCGGCTTGTAGGCGAAAATGTTGAAGATGGTATTTTCCCCGTTAGGGAAGCCATTAACATGGCAATTGAACAGGATCTTGACCTGGTTGAGATTTCGCCAACAGCTAATCCGCCAGTATGTAAGGTAATTGATTATAAAAAGTTTCTGTTCGACAGGAAAAAGAAACAAAAAGAAATTAAGGCAAAGACTGTTAAAGTTATTGTAAAAGAAATCAGATTGGGACCTCATACAGACGACCATGATTTTAATTTCAAACTGAAACATGCTGAAAAATTTCTACAAGATGGAGCGAAGGTGAAGGTTGATGTGTTTTTTAAAGGTCGTTCTATTATTTATAAGGACAAGGGAGAAATTATACTTTTACGTTTTGCGCAAGAATTAGAGGAGTTTGGAAAGGTTGAGCAAATGCCAAAACTTGAAGGTAAACGAATGATAATGATATTAACACCAAAAAAGTAAATTATTATTTTTAAATATAAAACTGAGTGTAATGCCAAAAATGAAGACGAAATCCGGTGCAAAGAAAAGATTTACTTTCACTGGATCCGGTAAATTGAAAAGGAAGCATGCTTACAAAAGCCACATTCTGACTAAAAAATCAAAAAAGCGCAAACGTAACTTAGGATACTTTGCCATTGTTGATAAAGCAGATGATGCCAATGTAAGACAATTGCTTGCTAAGTAATTAAATGAATGTTTAACTTACTTTCAGCCCTATAAAGTTTCTGGTTGAATCCAGAACGCTGAAGTAAAAAATTAGAAATTATGCCAAGAGCAGTAAATGCAGTAGCATCAAGACAAAAAAGAAAAAAGGTCCTTAAAAAAGTAAAAGGACAATTTGGAAGGCGTAAAAATGTTTGGACGGTGGCCAAAAATGCATACGAAAAAGGCCAAACGTATGCGTACCGCGACAGACGCACCAAAAAGAGAAATTTCAGAAGCCTTTGGATTCAAAGGATTAATGCAGCCGTACGAGAGTATGATATGTCATATTCAGAGTTTATGGGCAAGTTACATAAAAAGGAAATCGACATCAGTCGCAAAACTTTAGCAGATCTTGCGATGAATAACCCCGATGCTTTTAAAGCCATCGTAGATGCAATAAAATAAAAAATCCGCCCCGAGTACTCGGGGCGGATTTTTTTTTACTTTTAACCCCTCAAAATATTTTATTCAGATTACCGTTTATAAGTTTTGTTATACCGGTTAAAAATAAAAATCAGCATAGTGAATATTAAATCAAACTTCGTATTGTTGTCAGCCTTGTTGATAATTATATGCAATTCCACCAATGCTCAAATTGGAGGTAATAATACTTATGAATTTCTGAATTTAACCAGTTCCGCAAGGATTGCCGCAATGGGTGGTGATTTTTTAACTGTGTATGACAATGATATTACCCTGGTTGAATCAAATCCATCATTGATTAATCCAGAAATGAGCAACAAACTTGGGGTTGCTTATGTTGATTTTTTCTCAGATGTAAATTATGGATTTGCTACCTATGCAAAGTCATTTAAGAATGTGGGAAGTTTTGCTGCTTCGATGAAATATATTAGTTATGGCAAGTTTGACTATGCAACTGTAACAGGAGAGCGAACAGGCCAATTTAATGCAGGTGAAACTGCATTTAACATTGGATGGGGACGACAGCTGGATTCCTTGTTTTCAATTGGAGCAAATTTTAAATTTATATATTCTTCACTCGAAAGTTATAATTCATTTGGAATAGCTGTGGATATAGCAGGAAGTTATATCAGTCGCGATCGAAGTTTTACGGCATCCTTGATTGCAAAAAACATTGGCCGGCAATTAACTGCTTATGAAGGTGGAAATATTGAACCTTTGCCTTTTGAATTACAAATTGGATTGGCTAAAAGATTAAAACATTTACCTTTCAGGTATTCCATCCTTTACAATAACCTTGAAAAATGGGATCTGAGATATGATGACCCTATCCAGGCACAAACTGATCCAATAAGTGGAGAAGTAGTAGAAGATAGTGGAATAGAAAAATTTGCTGACAATTTTATGCGCCATATTGTTATTGGCGGGGAATTGTTGATTGGTAAAAATATCAGTCTTCGTGGTGGATACAATTACAGAAGGAGAGCAGAAATGAAAGTAACATCAAAACCAGGAACTGTAGGTTTTTCCTGGGGAATTGGTATTCGCATTTCTAAATTCCATGTCAGTTATGCACGTTCTGCTTATCATTTGGTTGGATCTCCAAATTATATCACACTTACAACTAATCTATCCGACTTTTTTGTCAAAAAGAATTAAACCTATCTTTGCAGGAATCATAAATTAATTTAATTTTTTGCTGTCGCATGAAGGTTACAATTGATCCGTATGCCGGATTTTGTTTTGGGGTAAAAAAAACAGTTGAAATAGCTGAAAAAGAACTTCAAAAAAATGAAAAGCTATATTGTATTGGTGATATTGTACACAACCAGGAAGAAATCAACCGCTTAAAAAGTTCGGGATTAAAAATTACAAATTTCGAATCCTTACCAGAAAAGAAAGGTTCAAACATACTTTTCCGGGCACATGGCGAACCTCCTTCCAGTTATCGTAAAGCAAAACAAAGCGGACTACATTTAATTGACGGGACTTGTCCAATTGTATTAAAATTGCAGCAAAAAATTAAGGGTGCATATAATGAACTGAAAAAAATAAACGGGCAGGTAGTTATTTATGGCTCTAAGAACCACCCTGAAGTAATTGGCCTTTCGGGATATGCAAATGATGAAGCTTTAGTTTTAGAATCGCTGGAGGATATTGATCAGATAGATTTTAATAAACCCATTCGATTATTTGCTCAAACAACAAAGGATATAGAAAAGTACAATTTGATAAAAGAGGCCATAAGCAAAAAAACAGATGAAGGCAATGGCGCCTCAGATTATCAATATTATAATTCCATCTGTGGACAGGTTTCAAACAGGGTACCCAAACTAAAAGATTTTTGCACAGAAAATGAAGTTGTTGTTTTTGTGAGTGGAAAAAAAAGTTCCAATGGGAAATTTTTGTACAATATTTGCAAATCTGCAAATATTAAGAGTTTTTTTATATCCGCAACAAATGAATTAAACCAAGAATGGTTTAATGATATTGAGACTGTTGGAATAAGCGGAGCAACCTCTACCCCACTCTGGCTTATGGAGGAAATTGCAAATCAAATTAAGAGAATTTAATAAATATATGTTTTTAAATAAATTAAGACTAACCAATTTTAAAAATTACGAGAAAGCTGAATTTAGCTTTTCCAACAAGATTAATTGTTTTATTGGTAACAATGGTGCAGGTAAAACCAATATTCTGGATGCCATTTACTATTTGTCCTTTTGTAAGAGTTATTTTAATTCCATTGATTCGCAAAACATTCTTCATGAAACACCATTTTTTGCCATTCATGGTAACTACCACAAAAATAATAATGGTGGCGATACCATTTCTTGTATTCAAAAACGAAGTCATAAAAAACAATTTAAACTGAATGATAAGGAATATGATCGTCTTTCAGATCATATTGGCTTATATCCCCTGGTAATGATCTCTCCTTACGACAGGGATTTGATAAATGAAGGCAGTGATGTTCGCCGAAAATTTATAGATTCAGTCATCTCTCAGTTTGATAAATTATACCTTGATGATTTGATCAATTACAATAAAGCATTGTTGCAACGCAATATCTTACTCAAAAAGTTTGCTGAGAAACATTATTTCGACCAATCCTCTCTGGAGATATGGGATGAACAACTGATAAAATATGGGAATAAAATTTACACTACCAGAAAAGCTTTTTTATCTGAGTTTGAGCCACTTTTTCAATATTATTTTGAGTATATATCCAATGGAAAAGAAAAGGTAAGTGTACTTTATGATTCTCACCTCAGCGAGCAAACATTTGAAGAATTATTACTTTCTTCCTTGGAAAAAGACAGAATAACCCGCTATACTAACGTTGGCACACACAAAGATGATTTGTCATTACAAATTGAAAACTATCCTGTTAAAAAATTTGGTTCACAGGGACAGCAAAAATCATATGTTGTGGCAATGAAACTAGCTCAATTTGAATACACAAAAAAAATCAAGGGATTTAAACCGGTTTTATTATTGGACGATATTTTTGATAAATTAGATGATATCAGGGTAAAACAAATCATTCACCTTGTGAGCGAGAACAGTTTTGGACAGGCATTTATTACAGACACACAACAAGAGCGTGTTGAAAATATTTTCAAACAAGTAAATATCGACCACAAAATTTTTGAAATCATTGATGGTCATTCAAATGAAATATTAAATTCGCAAACATAAATACAACTCATGTGAAAAGCTCCAATGAACAAACATTGAAAGAAGCTATTTTTCAGCTCTTAAAAACATACAAGCTGCAAGATGGTATAAATGAAACAAAGATTATCAATTCGTGGGAAAGTATAGTTGGTAAAATGATTACCAATCACACTGAAAATATTTATATCCGGAATAAAAAACTTTATCTAAAACTTGACTCACCCGCATTGAAAAACGAATTGTCATTTGCAAAGACAAAACTCATCAAATCATTAAATGATATTGTAAAGCAGCAGGTAATTGAAGAAATTGTTTTTTTATAGTTCCAGCAAAGAGTATTTACTTAATTTATCTGCAATGAAAATGGCATTCTTGCCTGAACACCTTTCATTTCATAAATTTCCTTGAATTCTCTTAAATAGTAATAACCTTTTCCCAATTCCCTCTCCAACTGAGACTGGCTTGTTCCCCTCAATAATTCAGTTAGGATTTTTTCAAATGGATCTTCTTGCTCTGGTCTTTCAACAATTCTATAATCATCTAATTCAGCAAGTTCAACTGCAATTTCAATAGCCCGGTTCAGGTCACCAATCTCATCAACCAACCCTAGCTGAAGTGCATCTGTTCCAGTCCAAACCCGTCCCTGACCTACAGCATCAACCTCTTCAATAGTCATGTTCCTGCCTTTAGCTACATGCTCAATAAATGTAGTGTAGAAATTATCAACTTCTTTCTCAATCAATTGATATTGAAAATCTGAAAGGGGACCAGTCGTTGATATAAAATCAGCATTTTCATTGGTTCTAACATTGTCAAAAGTTACACCAAGTTTCTTATTAAAAAATTGCTGGAAGTTTGGAATAATTCCAAAAACGCCTATAGAACCCGTAATTGTATTTGTATTGGCCACAATTCTATCAGCACCACAGGCAATATAATATCCTCCTGAAGCAGCAAGATTACCCATAGAAACTACAATAGGTTTTTCAGCTTTGATAAGATTGGCTTCTCTCAATATGATATCAGATGCCAGTCCATCTCCTCCGGGTGAATTCACCCTTAAGACAACAGCCTTTATTGATTTATCCAGACGTACTTGTCTTAAAGTGCGGGCTATTTTATCCGATCCAATTGAATTGTCGCTTCCCTCACCTTGTAAAATGTTGCCTGATGCAAAAACTACAGCTACTTTATCCCGGCTTCGTTTCTTCTTTGGCTGGTTACTTTTTACTTGATCAAATTCACTAACGGATATTAAATTATCAGACTTTATAACATCAACTTCAATTTTATCAGCCAGCATATTTAGAAACTCATCATAATATATTACATCATCTATCAATCCTAACTCAAGCGCACTACCGGCACGAAATGCCTCCAGTTTATTTGCAATTTCATTTAATTTCTCAATGGGAATATTACGTTCAGCTGAAACACTTTCCAGGGTTTCATCCCACAATGATTGAATAAAAGCAGTCGTTTGTTCTTTGTTGGCTTCACTCATTTTGTCCAGAATTAAAGGCTCCACAGCACTTTTATACTTGCCATGCCTGATTATTTGAGGATCAATATCCAGCTTCCCCAATAAACCTTTAATGAAAACAATTTCACTGTAGAACCCTTTAAACTCAAGCATCCCTTCCGGGTTCAAATAAATCTTATCTGCAATAGTTGCTAAATAGTAAGCCTTTTGGCTTAAAATATCTCCATATACATAAACAAACTTCCCCGACTCTTTAAAAGAAATGATAGCATTCCTTATTTCATTTATTGTAGCCAGCCCAGAAGGGACATCCAACAAATTAAGATAAATGCCATGAATTCGGTCATCCTTTGATGCTTTTTCAATATTCCGGACAATTTCATTTAATCCCGGTTTAGCTTTGAAGGAATCAAATCCATTAAAATATGTTAATGGATCATTTAGAGACCTATCCTCTATTTGATAATTAAGCTTTAAATGCAAAATTGATTCATCGCTTATCTGCACATTATCAGACTTTGTCATTGAAACCAACGCCATCAAAAAAGCAAAAAACAAAAAGAAAACAATAACAGATGTAAGGAGGAATCCCAACATCGAAGCAAACATAAACTTAAAAAAATCTTTCATAGGTTTAAATTTTATAAATTGATTTTTATTTTCAGATGTAACTCACGCTGACTACTCAGGGCTCATTTCATGGTCAATAATATTTATTTTATGCAATATTAAGGAAATTAGAGGAAAAAATAACGCAATTATTATCAAATCATGAAACAATGAACATTGTTAAGAAAAGAATATTGTCTAATTATTACATTGATTGTACATTTGTTGACTTTTAGTATTACTATGAATAAAGTAATTTTATTGTTAGGTTCAAACCTGGGTGATAGAAAATATTTTCTAAATAATGCAATTGAGTTAATTGATATAAACGTTGGCTCAACACTACAAGTATCTTCAGTTTATGAAACAGAACCAATTGGGTTTACAAGTGATAATTTATTTCTAAATCAAGTTATTATTATCGAAACCAATTATGAACCCCTGACACTTTTAAGGAAACTGCAAACCATAGAAGAAAAACTTGGCCGTAAACGAAATTCAGAAACTTATCAAGATCGTAATATAGATATTGACATATTGTTTTTCAATAAAATTAAAATGGAGAGTAAAGAGTTAACCATTCCACATCCTCAATTACATCTGAGAGAGTTTACCATGATTCCATTAATTGAAATTACAGGAGAATATATCCATCCCGTTTTTGGTGAAAGGCTGGACAAACTAGCACATAAATCCCTTGATAATAGTTTGGTTAAAGTTGTGGAAAATGTATAATCGACATTAATTCTCAAGGCAAATGAAGTATAGTTATATCGCAATAGAAGGAAACATTGGGTCGGGGAAGACATCATTGGCCAAGCTAATTGCTCAAGAATATAATGCTAAGCTCATACTGGAAGAATTTGAAGATAATTCCTTTCTACCTAAATTTTACAATGATCCTGATAAGTATGCATTTCCATTGGAAATGTCTTTTTTATCAGATCGCTTTCAACAATTAAAAAATGAAGTTACTCCTCAGGATCTATTCAAATCATTTACAATTGCAGATTACTTTATTGACAAATCAATTATTTTTTCACGGAAGACCCTTAAAGACGATGAGTTCCTTCTCTATTCCAAACTTTTTGATATTATTATATCTACGCTTCCAAAACCAGATTTAATAATATATCTGTATAACACCGTCGACCATGTGAAATATAATATTATCAAACGAGGACGGGACTATGAACAAAATATTGAAACTTCATATTTGGCCAAAATTCAATCAGGATACTTTGATTACTTTAAGCAGCTTAAAAAATCAACTGTTGTGATTATCAATACCGAAAATCTCGATTTTGTAAATAATAAAGATGATTATTTGAAAGTTAAATCAATCATAGAAAATGAATATCCAGTAGGAATAAACAGGATAGAGCTTTAAATTCATTGATTTAAGTAAAATCTAAAACACCCCCAAATCCAAAAATATATAAAAATATTTTCACAAAATATCCCAAAATGGGAATTAGTTATAATTATTTGATATTTTTTATATATATTTGAACTCTGTAACTTCAATAAAATTAGCTAAGTATGTGATTGGCATAAATATTGACTGTGTCTTTCGCATTAAAACTATCTATAATGAATTTAATGTCAGTACAATTACAGGAAATTTTAATTTTCTTTTTACTAATGAGTAGTATTTTGTTGTTATTATTTTATGGCATAATAAACAAACAATTCAATTTTTTTATACTTTTGAGAAAAATTTTAGACTTTGACCAGCTAATATGTAACCAGGAACAACTTTTAAAACCAAACTTGATTAATAATAATTTAGCAAATATTAGTTCAAAATAATTCACTATGAGAAAAAATTATCAGATTTTATCGATTGTTTTATTGACGCTTATCTTTTTTATACCAAATGTACTGGTATCGCAGAATGCTAATAGACATGAAGGCAAGGACAAACTAGTATACCAGTGGTATTTGAATCTTAATGGAGGTATCACACAGGCTTATGGTGATATCCTGGCTGGTAGCTGGCATGGTGCAATGCTTGGTGGAGACAAAATGGGATATGCTGGAGGACTACGTCTCGGAAAACATATCAGTCCCGTTTTTGGAGTATATGGTACTATTGTACTAGGGCAATTAAAGGGCGAAAGTGGTGAGGATACAAAGAATATGTATTTTGAAACGGATATGATTGAATACTATCTAGGAGGAACCTTAAGCTTATCAAACTTAATTGGTGGATACAAGCCAAGATTAGTTAATGTTTATTTAACGGCTGGTATTGGATTGATGAACTTTACTCCAAATGCATATTATAAAGATACCGATCCTCCAAAACCTGTTCAACCAGACAAAAATGACCCCGATGCTAATTGGGACAATACTACTGAGGCAGTTGTTCCAACTGGAGCTGGAATTGACTTCAGATTCAACGACCGATGGGATTTAAATTTTGAAACAACAGTTAGATGGATGGACTCCGACAAACTGGATGGTTATAAAAGTGGAGAGAAGAATGATGCCTACTTTAATACATCTCTTGGGTTGGGTTATAGCTTTGGACAAGGTGGCAAAGGACCTAAAATGGCTATAGAGACTGAACCAGCAATGCTGTCATTGCATGGTGATTCAATCCCTGTTGAAATAAAAGGAACTTTCCCTGAATCTTTCAATAAAAAAGCTGTTGTTGACTTTACTCCTGTTTTAGTATATGGTGATCAAACTAAACAACTTGAAACCATGTATTTCCAGGGTGAAGATGTTACTGAAGAATACCAGAAATCCGGCGCAGTGGTTATGCCATCAACAGGTGGATCATTCTCATACAGGACTTATGTAAAATATGAACCCGGTATGGAAGTTTGTGAGCTTTATGTAGAACCAATGACTTCTGCAAAAGGAAAAACCCCTAATAGCCTTGGCGACAGAAAAATTGCGGATGGATTAATTATGACATCCAAGCGTCTTGATAATACGGAAAAATTATTACTTGCAGATCATGGATATAAAAGAGATATCGTTTCTACCAAAACAGGAACAATTTATTATGTTGTAAATAGGCATCAATTGAATCTTGGTTACAAATTAAATAAAGATTCTGGTTCAAAAGAGAATCTTGGTAACATGAAGAGTTTCATAACAAAAGGTTGGGAAATCAAGAGTATTGATATCAATGCATGGGCATCCCCTGAAGGTGAAGAATCGTTCAACCAGGGATTATCTCAGAGAAGGAGTGAAACAGCTCAAAAATACGCACAAGACGTATATGATAAATATATAAAAGCAAGAGCTAAAGAGTTGGGTGTACATGTTGATGAACTTAAGAAAGACATTACATATAATTTGTCTGCAAATGGTGAAGACTGGAATGGGTTTATGACAGCTATTGAAAATTCTAATATAAAAGATAAAAACATTATAGCCAACGTTGTAAATTCACAAACTGATCCTACAAAAAGAGAGCAGGAAATCAGGAATATGGCAGTGATTTATAAGGAAATTGAAACAGACATTTTACCGCCGTTAAGAAGAGCAGATATAAATGTGAATTGCTATGAACCTGCAAAGACAGATGAAAAAATTGCACAATTTGCGGTTAACTCTCCAGATTCATTAAGACTAAGCGAATTGCTATATGCTGGAACATTAACTGAGGATCCAAATCAAAGACTGGCCATATATAAAACAGTAATTGCAACTTATCCTGATGATTGGAGAGGTTATAATAATGCTGGTTATGCCAGTTCAGAACTCAATGATTTTACTGCTTCAGAGGCATACTTTGCAAAAGCTAAATCAATTGCCGGCACCAATGGACTTGTTCTTAATAATACTGGAGCTATGGCTGCCAAAGAGAAAAACTTCTCAGAAGCGAAAAAAGACTACTTAGCTGCTCAAAAACAAGGTGTTGATGTAAGTTATAATATGGGAATTATAAAAATAGCTGAAGGGAATTACAATGGTGCTATCAATTCATTTGGTTCAACAAAATGTGATTACAACCTTGCACTTGCGCATACACTTAGTGGAAATTACAATGCTGCAACATCAACATTGAATTGTGCTGAGAAAACTGCTCAAGCATATTACCTTCAAGCAGTAATTGGTGCACGTACTAATAATAGTACTATGGTATTTGAGAATTTAACAAATGCAATTGCTGAAAATGCATCTTACAGAGATACAGTTAAAGATGACATGGAATTTATTAAATACTATAATAATCCTGACTTCCAAAATGCAATAAAATAAATACATCTGATAATTTTTATGGAAGTGAATGGCTGTCCCGAATATTCGGGACAGTTTTTTTTTGTATTTATTTTTGTATTTGATTAAAAATGTGCCAAAGAACAATACCAGTGCTCACAGATACATTAAAAGAGTGCTTAGTCCCAAATTGAGGAATTTCAATGCCAACATCTATGTAATCCAAAATCTCATCAGATATTCCTTTAATTTCATTTCCAAAAATGAGTGCTATCATTTCTGATTTTGCAGGGGAATATTTTCTTAGATCAATACTCTGATCTAATTGTTCTACAGCAACTATACTGTATTGTTTATTTTTTAGAAACTCAACAGATTCTATAGTATTATCAAAATATTTC
>Ga0164315_10000941_pt1 | contig 21341 bp, 21 predicted proteins | sample GuaBasSedimGuay6_FD_113737 | JGI IMG/M metagenome (GOLD analysis project Ga0164315, IMG submission 113737) | Subseafloor sediment microbial communities from Guaymas Basin, Gulf of California, Mexico - Guay6, Core 4569-2, 0-3 cm | ecosystem: Environmental > Aquatic > Marine > Hydrothermal vents... | reverse complement strand
AATTAACCTGATTGGTGCAAGCTCATTCATCATAAGCAGCCTTGAGCTGAGACCACGCCGGTTGTAATGAGGATAGTTCGTCCGCGGGCCATAGTTTGGTCAGCGAGCGCTTGAGCCGGTTCAAATTACCCTCCCCGTTGACGACTTTTCCGGGTGTAAAACGTGCCCGGTCAAAATCTATCAGGTACACCTTAAGCCCGTCATCCAGCAAAATATTACGGGCGTTTAAATCCGCGTGCCAGACACCGGCATCATGGAAACGGCGTATGCACTTGCCAATATTTTTCCATAAGTCTGCCTGCGGGTCTGCACCGCCCGGGTTGCCAGGTAGCATATCGGCGAGTGTTTGTACGGATGCAATGCGCGCCGTCATCAATGCACCGCTTGAAACAATACCGTGGTGCTTACACAAGGCGGCGACAGGCCGGGGGACGGGCAAGCCCTGTTCATGCAAAACTGCGAGCAAATGATATTCCCTGAACGGCCTGGAGCGTGCAACCGTGGTGAAGAAATAGCTCTGCCTGCTCAATTTCGCCACCCATCCGCCACGCAGGAACTCTCTGAGCACAACAGGTCCGAATGGCGCTTCAATAAACCATGCACTGCCGCGCCCGACAGCTTCCCCGACCACTGCCTGGTGGGACTTCCAATAATCTACACTGAAGTAATCCACTCCGGGTGCAACCATAAGACTGGCGTCATAGGCGATGGCGAGTGATTTCTCTGTGTGGATTACATGCTGCATAGATGACTTATTCTAAAGCACAAAGCCGGGGCATCATACCTACTTGAATTTGACAGCATATTGCACCAGTATCTTTGCAATATGCGGACAAAACAACGAGGGATGCAGGTGTCTGAATTTTCCATATGTATTTTGCGACTATCGGCCATCGGCGACGTGACCCACGTCGTGCCCGTGGTTCATGCGATCCGCGAACATCTGCCACAGGCAAAAATCACCTGGGTTATTGGTAAGCTCGAGGCACGTTTGCTAAATGACCTGCCTGGTGTTGAGTTCATCGTGTTTGATAAAAAAGGGGGATGGGCAGCAGTCCAGCAGCTCAGGCAAACACTTAAAGGCAGAACATTTGATGTCCTGTTGCATATGCAGGTCGCTCTGCGTGCCAATTTGCTCAGTAAACTGATTAAATCACCACGCCGCATCGGCTGGGACAAACCACGCTGGCGTGACCGGCATCAATGGTTCATCAACCAATCTGTCAGAAGCCTGCCGGAACAACACCAGGTAGACGCATTTCTGGAGTTTGCACGGGCACTGGACGTACCTGTGGGTCCACCGCAATGGGACATGCCACTTTCTGATGAAGATATGAGCTGGGTGAAACAGGTACTGGGGGATGGCCCGCCGATACTGATGATCAGCCCGTGCTCCAGTCACATATTGCGCAACTGGCAAGCTGATCGATATGCGAGCGTGGCCGATTACGCCATTGAAAAATTGAACATGCGTGTCGTATTGACCGGAGGACCATCGGAACTGGAGGTGAAAACCGGCCAGGACATCGAATCGGCCATGCAATACAAGGCACAGAACCTCATCGGTAAAGATACCATCAGCCAGTCAGTGGCCCTGTTGAAACAGGCGGCAGTTGTACTGTCACCTGACTCCGGTCCGGCGCACATCGCCTCGGCGGTCGGCACAGCCGTTATTGGTCTCTACGCGGCAACACCCAGTAAACGTTCCGGACCCTACAACAGCCTTGGTTTGTGTGTTGATAAATATACGGAAGTAGCCCGGAAATTCAGAAACAAGGAGCCGCACGAATTACGCTGGGGGCAACGAATCGAATTCCCCGGCGTCATGGAACTGATCGAAACCGGGGAAGTGATACAAAAACTCAAAGAGTTTATGCTGACTTACGAATAGTCCTGGTAAGACTTCTCTTCGACGATCTCTGAGCCAAGATAAACATTCAGTTCTTTCTTTGCATTGGCCCGCTGATCATTGGTGACATAAACGCTGCGGGCAAGATCGATAAACACCTGGTCAAATTCCCTTGCACGTTCCTTGTCACGGATATCGTCCTCAATCTCCCACAGGGCTTCATTGATCGTCTTCAGCTCTGAATGGATGCGCCGAACCGTTTCATCTTCATCAACGGACTGACCCCAGGAGGCCTGCAGTAACTCCAGTTCACGCTGTACGTTGGCAAGTTTACCGGCATCGCTGATGCGCTCGGACTTGATCTCCAGAATGGTGATCTTGTCCAATACTTCGCCCGGTGAAACCGGTACTTGAATAATGTCCATAGTCATACCTTGAGTGTGAGTTTCTTAAATAATGGCTTCAATTATCGCTTAACTTACGCTTTTTCCACAGCGTTTTGATGACCGAAATCAGGTTATTGGTAGTCCAGTACAAAACCATGCCCGCCGGGAAAGTGTAAAACAAAACCAGGAAACCCACGGACATCAGCAGAAGGTTTCGGGCGTGCTTACGCTGCTGGGCTGCATCCATAGCCGGGTGGCTGTGCAATTTCGAGGCGACAAATGAGAAGCCGGTCATGATGAATGGTAAAAGGTTCAGGTAACCGCCAAAAAACGGCAGGCTGAAGGGCAGTTGCAGAAATGCGTCGGGATGAGATAAGTCGGCAATCCACAGGAATGTTTCACCGGACAAATGGATATTCTCCGCCAGCATATCAAATGCGCCGATAAATACCGGTATGACAACGAACACGCCCATCAGGCTTTTCAGGCTGTATAGCGGATGTACGTTTTCATCCTTATACATCGCAAGAATTTTTTCCGACTGTTCCGCACCTTTATAGTTTTTCTTGATGGAGGTCAGCGTCGGTGACAGGCGCGCATCAATCTCATGCACCTGGTCCTGCAAGCGATCTGCAATCTTGCTTAAAGGCCGCATCAGCATACCGACGAACACCGACAAAACCATCACCGCCAGACCCCATTGAGGCACGACCATGGCAATGGCATTGAGCAGGAAATAAAGTGCCTGGCATATCCAGCGTAACCAGAACCACAGACCGGAATACATCAGACTTTCAAGCTCGGAGGCTGCATCTGAGAGCGCCCTGGGTTCAATCGGGCCCAGGTAAAGCGCCAGTTCAAAACCCTGGCCCGTGCTTGCCATGTCAATGCGGGCGTCCTCAACTGTTTCACCGGTCAACGGGGTTATCGATAACGGCTTTCCGGGCAGCGCCATAGCGGTCCAGAAACGATTGCGGAAACCCAGCCAGCCTGTACTTGGGCGCGTGGCCTGGTCAGTGTCATCAAGGCCAAAGGTCTCGACCGATGAACCGTCAAAAATGAGGTAGCGGGACTGCTCAAGCAGGTAACCGAAACCACTGGATGGCGCCGGTCTGAATTGCTCACCACTCATCAGGGCAACCGTGGTAATACCAGGGGACTTGACAGAAATCATCCAACCCTGGTCCGGGATCTGCCAGCGGCGGGATACGCGGCCCGCTGGGTCGGAAAAGGACAGTATCGTGGTGGCGTTTTCATATTTGCGTTCAAACTGCAAACCCTGACTATCGCCCTGATCGAATACCAACATGCCCTGCCCGGCAGACAAAACCCGGGTTTTTGCACCATCCCCGGAACAGCCTGGAAAACAGGCCTCAACGCGAAGCAGATCACCCTGCTGACTAAATTGCAGACGCAGGGACTCGGTATCAACAGAAATATCCGCAAAGGCAGATATTGATGTCATCAGGCATGAAACCAGCAGCCAGAACTTAAATGCCCGCAACATCATTTGTGAAACCGCGTGTTTTCGCGCATAACTGCCTCCAATACCTCACCATTGAACTGCGGATGATCCAACAAGCGATAATTGTTGTCACGAACCTCGTACAATCCATTTGGAAAAGTCACCGTGACCTGTTCAGGTTCCAACACGGCATAATTGTAATAACTGCCTGCGAGCAGCCAGTCCCATTGAGGTCCGTCATACAGATCCTGACCGCTGGAGTAATCCGAATAGTCATTGCTGCAACCCAGAGCCCGGCGCATCAAAGTTGGTGATATATCGTAATGTGATGTTCGATGTGAGATACGCTGTGGTGGCATTCCTGGCCAGGCCACCAGCATCGGCACACCCAACTGATATCGGCTGTAACCGGATCCATGCCCCTTGATACCGTCGTTGTTTTCATTGAACTCTTCCCCATGGTCGGCTGAAATAATGACCACGGTATTATCTGCCAGTCCGCGTGTTTCCAGGTCTGCGATGACCTGTCCCACCATTTCATCATCAACGATCACGGAGGTTTTGTAGTTGGCAAATTTAACCGCCATCGGATCATCGCTGCCGGCTTCAACGCGATCGGCGTATTCGGGCGGATAAGTCCTGTCATTGACCGCGTCATAAAACAGGAAGCCGAAAAACGGCTGATCCGGGGAGCGTTGGTCCAGCCACGATATCCATTCATCCGTCATGATCCGGTCACGTTGCCAGGCGGGTGCATCCACCGGTTTGGTTTCAATACGCAGATTGGGTACGCGGGCAAATGCAGTCCGGTCCAGTGTCACAGGGCGATACATATTTGAACTGCTGAACAGGCCAAACTGGTAATTACTTGCCATTAACTGATCCATCAGTACCGGCGGCTTTTGCAAGGCCTCAAAACTGCTAAAATAGCCAGGGGGCAGACCGTAGAACAGGCTGAAAGCACCCATACGCGAAGAGTTACCGCCACTGAAATGGTTTAAAAACCGTGTTGCCCGCTGTTCGGCAAAGCGGTCGATATTCGGTGTTAAACCCTGTTCCAGCATATCGCCACGCATGGCATCCACCAGGATGATCAGAAGATTGAGTGGTTCTTTTGCGGAGCACTGCAACGGCTTCAGCGGGTAATTCAGATTGGCAGCCACGGACTGATCCAGGCCACCAGCCACTCGATTGGCCAACCGACGCTCCCGGCTTTGGCTGATATCAACCAACCCGAAACGCACCAGTAACTTTTTGGCGGTAAAGCCACGTTGCACCGGTAACTGCTGGGCCATACTTGTTACCGGCACGTAATAGCTCGCATCCGCCCATGCGTAAATGCTTTGCGCAACAACAAAACACAGAGCGATGACCACACCCAGCAAGCGTCCCCTGTGTGCGGGTGCCGACGTTACCCAGGACCATATCCTGCCGGCCAGCAGAGTTTCGAACAGCACAGCAATGACAAACATCACCGCCGCGAAGATCAGGCTTGAAGACCCCAGAATCTTGAGCGTAAGGATATTGATATGAAAACGGCTTTGCGACCACAGCAGGCTGTCGAGCATGATGACGGCAATCATCACGGCCATCAGCAAGACAGCCAGGGTTTTCACCCATCGTAGCGAGGGCCGCAACAATATGAACGGTGAGACCAGCAATAACAAAGGCAACAGGGCCAACCAGCTATGATGGCTGATATAAATGGTCACCAGGTAAATCCAGGCCAGCGGCGTCGCCCCGGTCGGGCCGCCACCCAGGTAACGCAGACCAATCAGGCCAAAAATAACGGCATTGGCCATTGCAAACCAGCCCAGCCAGCGGAATAGCTGTCTGCGGGTTTGCAGGTTTGAGGGGGACAACTCAGACACGTGACTGCTACTTTGCCTGTCTTTCAGCCGCTTTTTCATCGGCCAGACGCATAATTTCCTGAGCACCCAACTCAATACTGCTTCCAATATTGAATACCATTTGGGGGCGTAGTTTATCCATACTCTGCCGGAAACTCTCCTGGTTTTCGAGTAAGCGGGCAATTTTGTCCGGCACTTCATCCAGATGCTCGGGCGATACAATATCACCGGCCTTTTCACGGAAAGATGCTTCCTGCGGTTCGATACCCAGTGCCTGCCAGTCCGGGTTGCGTACGCGGCGTGGCAAATCAACAAACAATACGGGCTTTTCCAGGCCGAGGGCGTATTCAATCGCCATGGCCGACCAGTCGCTGATCAGGATATCTGACCGGAACAGGGTATCGCTTTCACCCATGCGATCCTGGTATTCAAATTTTTCGTGATCACCATACTTAGCCGTCAATTTCTCCACCACTTCCGGTGTCTGCTGCAAGGTCTGGTAGTGTGGCCGTACAATCACGTGATAGCCGGCATCCAGCAACAGACCCGTCAATTCATCGCCGCAGGTATTGAGGATCGATTGCTCACCCCAGGTCGGAGCGATAAGAACCACCGGTTCTGTCCATACGACAGACGTGTCCTGTAAAGCACCGAACTGATGCGATTTTGTCACAATCAGCAAGTCTTCCAGCCGTGGGTGTCCATACTCGAACAGGTTTCGTGCCTTAAGACCTGCCATTGACTCCCGCTTACGCAATTCGGCCACATGGTGTGGGCCAACGCAGAACAGGCTGTCATAGGCATCGTATGAGTTGGCATGATCCACCATGTGTGTACTGCCCAGGGAATGGAACAGGTAGATGTAATGAACCGGGTTGATTGATTTTTTCAGCTGGAGATTGCCAAGATCCATCACGGTCATCAACACGACATCGGCTTTTTGCATATTAAAATGCAAGGTCAGAAAAAATCCCTCGGGGATAAAAATCGCCTTGAATGAATCATGCTGTCTGCTCAGTCCAGGGTCGTTCTCATCAGACGTAATATAGGTAATTTTGCGGTGTAACTCATCATTGAGAACGGTGACCAAAGGCTCGAAATAGTGCCAGTCCTGACCACTCTCGGAATAAATTACGATATTGCGCCAATCCGCAGATAATTTGCGATATTTACGCCAACCAGACCAACCTTCACGTATACCCATCCCGGTCAAACCGCTTCGTCGTCGGAACTGGTTTCAGCGGGTTTGCTCTTAAAAAAACCCTTGATACGATACCAATAGGTTTTTATGGCAAGAACAAGTGATGCAAACAAGCCCACGATGGCTGAAATAAGCATGCTGCCGGTGGTTGGATCAAGATATGCAAGTGCCGATACGGGTATCAACAACAAAGTGACCAAGGCCACTATAAGCAACCGTGGCTTCAATACCCGGAATTGTTTGCGTTTACTCATCGTCATACCTCTCTCAACCGGCAATCACTGTTTGCAGTGCCTGTTCCAACCGGGCCATATCATAATTAGAAATTTCGCCCATGGTTGAAACCCTGAACAAGCGTGAGGCAAGGTCACCCTGACCGGCATAGATAATAAATCCCTGTTGTTTCAGCCCATCGTGTAATTCATCGTAGGTCATGCCATCGGGCAGATGATAACTGCGCAATACGCAAGAGCTGTCTTCTGCCGGCAACCATTGCTTAACACCCAGTTCCTGACAGGTCGCAGCAACCCGGCCTGCAAGCTTGCGGTAACGTGCTCTGCGTGCTTTCCATCCACCTTGTTTGCGCAGTTCTTTAAGCGCCTGGGCCAGACCCAACAAGGCATTGACCGGTGGTGTAAAGGGTGTGGACTGCTTTGCCTGCTGTTCCGCCCATCCTTGCAAATACAGGCTCAGACTACGTGGCTCAATATCCTGTTTCAATGCGTCACGCCGACACAAAACCATTGCAAGGCCGGGAATGCCGTGCAGGCACTTGTTTGCGGTGGCGGCAATCGCCTGCAGGCAATCCTGTTTGAACGGAATAGACTCCGCACCAAAACTGGATACGGCATCCAGCATTAGCTGAACCCCGTTTTCGGTGCACAGGGATGCGATCTCATCAACCGGGTTCAAACGACCGGTGGTTGTTTCATGCTGAACCGCCAGGACATGTGAGAACTTACCTGTTGCCAGCAGGTCAGCCAGGGCTTGCAAATCAATTTCGTCACCCCAGGCTGATTTCAGTGCCTTGTTTTTGATCCCATATATGTTGGCAATCCGACTCAAGCGCTCGCCATAGACACCATTTTCCAGCACGAGAACATTCGCCTCCTGCGGCAATAAAGATGCCAGCATGGCTTCCATCGCCGAAGTGCCGGACCCTCCAACTAATACAGCAGTCCATTCATCAGGATCGCATTGATAGATGTCCAGCAGGCCACGGATGACCTTATCCTGTAGTTTAAAAAACTCGGGTTCGCGATGACATAAGTCCACCTTTGCAATCGCGCGGCGCACGCCTTCGCTTAATGATACCGGGCCCGGATTGAGCAGAATGAATCTCACATCAGCTTCCTGAATAAAATTGGTTTAATAAAAGTCTCGATATAACTATGAGGGATGGCTCACAACCCACAGCCAGATACCGCAGCTCAATAAATAAAGCGATATCGGCAATTCACCATTACGGATCAACGATTGATAGGTATCCCATCCATCGGCCTTCAGATCGGCCCAGCGAAAACGACCGGGGATAATGGCACGGATGTTTTTGCTCCACGCCCGCCATTCATCTTCAAAGATCCTTTCCAGCTTGGCATCTTCATAGGCAATCGCTGCCGGATACCAGATGAGGAAAAATAAGGCCACGCCAACGGCTACATACAGATTGGCGGCGGCAAGCATAAAGCCTATCAGGATCAGGAAGTTACCAAGATACAAGGGATGGCGTACCAGGGCATATGGCCCGTTCGATGCGAGCTGTTTATTCTTGTGTATAAACCCAGCAGCGTAAATACGAAAAACCTGGCCAACAACTGCCATCGCCAAGCCTATCGTTACCGTTCCCGGATCCGGCTGCGCATAATAGGCACACACGGCCACCAGCAACAAGCCAATTCCCTGGCGTAAAATTTCATTGTAGCGAATGCGATCAAACCAACCCATGAGGCCGGTTCGTTTACCCATCCGTGTGGTTCGCTCAGTGGCCATCTATCACTCCCGTTAATATGCGCTGATTTTACTCGAAAAGGAGGCCGGATACATTTGAAAAGTGTACCCAGCCCTTTTTTCATGACTATTTTATCTATAGATTATTAGTCATATGGATATCCATGGGGTATTCACACCCATGTTCTTCATCAAGCGCCTGGCCACATCAACCGGCTTGACCGATGGGCGCGGCAACCCTTCTGGAACACCACGGCAGGTTTCAACATATTTGAAAGCCGGTGCCTTTGCCCGTAAAAAGTCATCCATACTCCGGGAATCTGTCGCTGAACTAAAAATACTCAGGTAACCGCAGGCACTGGCAACTGCCGGAAAGTCTATTGCTGAACTGACCGTCGCCTGCCCGCCGGTGGACTCGTGAACGTGATTATCCAGTAACAGATGATAGTAATTATCACCGGCGCAGGCACCCACTGTTGCCATATTGCCCAGACGCATCAATGCCGCCCCGTCTCCATCTATTACAACGATCTTTTTATCCGGTCTGACAAGCGAGAGCCCCAGGCCCAATGAGGCTGCACAGCCCATGGAGCCCACCATGTACAACTGGTTTGGGCGATCATCGATGGCGTATAACTCGCGCCCGCTGAAGCCGGTTGAGGCGATCAGTACCGTTTCTGTAATGTCGGTACAGGCTACAAGCTCTTTAAGCACCTCATGTCTGCTGGGTGCTTCAAGACCCCTGGTATCCCGGGCGCCTTTGATTTCACCTTGCCGGTTCTCAAAACCTGAAATTTCTCCCAGCGGATATGGAGCAACCATGCCCTTCTTCATGATAAAAGCATACGGCCTGCCAGTTGAATCCATATGGTCAACAGCCATTTGCAGCGCCTTTTCCACATCTTCTTTCCGATCCGGAAACCAGCCCCAGGGTATTTGCATGGTCTCCAGCAAATCCGTTGTCACCTGCCCCATCAATTCATGCTGTGGTTCATCCGGTTTGCCGGGCTCACCCCGCAATGTGATGATCAGCAACACGGGAATACGGAACACATGGTTCAGCGAGGTCAATGGGCTGACTGCATTACCCAGACCGGAATTCTGCATCATCGCAACCGAGCGATGCCCACCCAGCGCGGCACCGGCGGCGGCAGCAACAGCATCACCTTCATTGGCGGACGAGATGTACGTTAATCCCGTGTCACCAATGGTGTAATTGATAAAAGGGGTCAGATAAGAACAGGGCACACCGGCCCAGAAATCAAAACCCAGTTGCCTGGCCGGTCTGACAAATTGGCTTGCTTCAATCACGATTATTTATGCCTTTTTAACTGGCTCTAATTATATACGCACTCACTTCAACACTTCCCAGTGACCTGCTTTCGTTGAACCATGACGTTTAATAACCCCGGCGCTCTTTAATTCATTTCAAATGATACTTAACACCGTCGGTAGTAATTCCCGTCTGTTCCGCCAAACCTTTTCGAGTGATACGCAGGTTTAATTTGAGTGACTCAATGATCTTTTCCCGGGTAGTTTCTTGGGTAGTTTCTTGGGTAGTTTTTACCGGCGTATTCTCCACACCATCCCGAGCAGTAAAAGGAAACACCGCCCATAAATCCGAGTGCTCATATTTAGACTCAGGCAAGGCAACCCCTGCATTTTTCATTAGTCTCGGCGGCGAAGCGCCAATGACGGGGTGTGGTCAAGGCCCACGAGCTTTTCGGCACTGGCATCATTGTTATCCACAATGAGGATGCGGTTATCCTGCCACACAACCGCGTACTGCCCAAGTTGTTGCTTCTTATATAGAGTCTCGGTCGCGGTGGTTGTTAATGACTCAAGTATTTTTTGGGTGCTCGTATCAATTTTCATTGCAATAACCCGGCAGTTTCACTCTTTTCTACAGAACATCGATCATTCATTGCCAGTTTTCCACTTTGAGTCCACTACCCTAATACACCTAGTGAGCAGGATTTGTTACAAATCTTTGCCAATTTCTTTTTCATGCCATACCCGCAAAATGAAGATATCCTGACCGTGCAGCAGATAACGAACTATATATTTACTAATAAATAAATCGCGAATGACTTCAGGGTCAGGTGCGTGTGTTACAGGTAGCCCCATCCTGGGAAAAACTTTTAAATTATCGATACCGGCCAGCAATTCACTTGCAATTCGCTCAGCTGCATCAGGATTTTTTACCTTAATAAATTCCCGGAGTCGGGTAAGGTCATGAATTGACTCGAGCGAATAGCTTAATCTCATGAGCCCGGAGGAGCTTTTTCACCTTTGCTTCCCCAGCTTTTTAGCCACTGCGTGACATCATCCTCGTCTACTATTTTTCCAGACTTCACAGATTCCAATGCTTTTAATGTCTCTGCCCAATGAGCATCTTCCATTGATTGCCGCACGACAAACTCTTTGATCGCCAGGTTAATAATGTAATTTTTACTTCGATCAAGCTTCTGAACGAGTTGCTCCAAGGGAGCTTCTACGTCATTACTTAAGCGAACACTGGTTACACCCATGACACACTCCAAATTGTATCCATATGTACTACATTACACTACACCATTTGAGGGATGTGTCAAATATTCCAGGCTTAATAACCCGCCAGAATGACACTATGAAATTACAGGAAGGGCATTTTCTCATCTTAAGGAACCTAAATAATCCAAACAAATTGAACTAACGATCAAAAGCCTGCAACACGAAAAATTCAACATCCTTATTTTCTATGTCTTTATCATTCATGATTTTTAAATGCCTTCTGAATTTCCCGCTCCCTTCCAGATATTCTTTTGGATCTGAGAATTCATTACCAAAGCCGAATTCAAGAGAAATATGTTTTTTCCTTATAAATATGCCACATATTAAGCCCGCATCTGAATTGAAAACGAGTCCACCATACTTAATTTCTTTCCGGGCATCCGGGTATATTTTCAGGATTATTTTCTGTAAAGAAAGAAGCCACTCAGCTTTCTCTTTGTCAACGGATAAGGTGTCACTTATGAATTGTTCAACCCTGTCTTCAGCTTTCATATCCCAGAAACCCCACCGGTACTCCGTCGACCAACTCGAATGCCCTTGTTATAAGCCAATATACGCCAATGCCTCATTTACCGCTTTGAAATCGCTGATCTTTTGATGGTGCCTGGTTCTATTACCTACCAGTACAAAATTAAAACCAAGTTCTTCACATGCCTTTTTGTCCCAGATCCCATCGCCAAAATAAGTGTAAAGCGTATCACTCTGATTCGGGTGCTTTGCTTTGGCTATTGTCATTATCCCCGTTCTTTTAAAATGATCGTTGGATGAAGCAATAGCATTTTTAGAATAATTAAAGCCAGCGGAATCTAACTTCAACACAGCGGTTTCATACCAACCACCCGTTGCAAAAGAGACAGTAACATTATCCAGATTCGCTAAATGATTTATAAATGAAATAGCCCCTGGCACCTCTTTGGCAGGGTTCCTGGCAATATAATTTGAAATCCCCTGAATAAAAATATTTTTCACTTTGTGTTGGATTTGGTCTTTTTGTAAATTCAAACCATGTGTCTCAATGATTTCATTCAATATCCCAACATCAGTGACATTCTTGTATACCGACCAGTCCCGGTCTATTTCATAGCCAATTACTTCCTCAATTGCATAAGCAAATATCTCTTCATCAAATTCGTATGATTGAACCAGGGTTCCGTCTATATCAAACATTACATGATGCAAAGCAGAGACTCCCTGTTTGTTCACTCACCTGGAGTATGTTCAAATGCGCCCGCACGTTCCAGGTCGTCGAGGTTGTTGATATCCATCCAATGACCGTTGACATACTGCACCTGTGGTGCCTGTCCGTCTTCTGCCAGTTGATTGAGTAAATCCGGTATATCCAGAGCGTTGAAATCCTCTCTTTGCTTCAATGTGTCCAGTGCTGAACGAAGGTACTCAGCGCCCTTGCCTGTCACCCGCATCATGCCAATCCAGCGTCCATCGGGTTGACGTCCCTGCATTTCTGTTTCAGGTGTGACCTGATCGAGTGTAACTTTCTGTTGGTACATTGCGCGATTATCCGGCTCAGAACAATAGGCCAGGTCATTGGCGTTTCCGGGTTTGCCAGAAATTGCTGATGAATCCACTGCTACCAGAATCTCTGCATCCCAATCGAGAAGATTGTGCAACATGTACGAACGAAACAGCAGGTCACCGTAAATGATCACGGTGTCTTCACTAAAACCTTCCATGGCACAACTTAGCGATGCCAGTTCACCGGTGGACTTCCAGTTTTCATTGATGACGATGTCTGCACCCTGAACGTCTATGGCATCATGACGGTAGCCCGCAACCACGGTAATGTCATTAATCCCCTGCTTTTTAAATTTATCAACCTGGTGCCGCAACACCGGCACACCGGCGACAGGCAACATCACCTTGGGTCTTTCACGGGTTAACTCATCCATGCCACGTCCCCTGGATGCCGCCAGGACTATCGCCGAAACCGGGTGACTGCCACCGCGCGCATAGCGTTTCTCAGCTTCGAGCAATTCATCTGCACCCTGCAGGCGAAAGATCTCTGAAACCGTGGCAATACGCCCCTCACTTTCAACCAGTGAACGCGTGTCATGAATATTGGCAGCGGTTGCCTGCATGGCGGAAATACAGGTGCGTATCATGTGGTTGGCCCAGATCACCAGGCTGATGCCGGCCTGCTCAAACACCTCGGTCGGGGTTGCATAGTACTTGGTAGGCACCAGCACCAGGGGACTGCGGTTGGCCCATTCTGCTGCAAACTCCAACACCTCATCGGGCTGGCTGTGTTTGCTGTGGATGAGAATCGCATCCGCGCCTGCTGCGTGGTAAGCCTCCGCCCGCTTAAGGGCCTCATCCAGACCCCAGCCTGCAATAAATGCCTCGACCCTGGCGACGATGGAAAAATCATCATCGGTCTGGGAGTCCTTTCCCGCACGGATTTTGCCGCAAAAAGTCTGGATATCTTCCAGCGGTTGCGCCTCACCCTGGATAAAACTATTGGTCTTGGGAAACAGCTTGTCTTCAATACAAACACCAGCCACACCGATCTGGCCAAGCTTGCGGACCAATCTGCGCATATTATTGAAATCACCATAACCGGTATCACCATCCAGCAGGATCGGTATGCTGGTGACATCGGACATAAATTCCAGTTGCTCCACCACCTGGGTCCAGGAAAGCTCATTGTTATCACGCACAGCATGCTGAGCCGACAGGGCAAGCCCTGAACCCCAGATACCCTTGAAGCCTGTCTCCTCGACGATCCGCGCCGATAAGCCATTATGTGCTTCGAGGATGAATTCCGTCTGGCCGGAACTCAGCATGTTCTTCGGTTGGGTGGTCTTGCGCACGTTTCATTCTTCCCGTGTTAAAAATCAGTAATATCTAATCTGATAGCTGGCAATATCTGCTTGATAGCCCGTTCCACGTCTTCCGGGAAATCCACTTCAAGCCATGGCAGGCCGCTGACATCCTCACAGGCGAACTCCGAAGGCATAGCCAGCAACACATCCCGCAATGCTTCCTCGTGGGGTGCATCAAGAAGACCTTCGGACTTGTAATCCGCACAGGTTTGCGAGACTTTTGCTGCAATTTCAGCGTTGAATTTGAAAAACCCAACAGATTCTCCGAGCGTGTCGTAGTCCAGATCTGCCGGCAACAATTTCCTGAACTCAATCATTTTGCCGTTTTTGACGGCTATTTTGACCGGTTCATCTCCCGGCACAAAATCCCGGTCAATCAAATAGCAGTTTGGATGAGATGAATCAATGAGTACCTGCATGATCTGCGGGTGGAACAAGACATCCGCATCCAGCACAAGCACGCTTTCACCACTGGTCATGGCCTCATGCGCGGCAAGCAGGCTAAGCACGCTGCCCTGGGTAAATGCAGGGTTGAATACAAAAGCCACATCAGGGCGTGAGGCCAACATACCAACGTGGTCAATAATCAAATCGGCTTCGTAACCAACCACAAGCGTTACCTGCGTGACACCAAAGCGGTACAGCAGATCCAGTTGCCGTGCCAACAGGCTTTGACCACCGAATTCCAGCAAGCATTTGGGCCGGCCATCGGGGTTGAATTCTGCCAGGCGATTGCCGCGACCGGCGGCCAGGATTATTGCATGCATTGACTACTTCCCTTTTTGATGGGCTATTGTAACCTGTGGCGAATGTAATGCGCTTGTTGTTACTCTAGGAAGAACCCGCTGAAGCACAAGCCGGGATGCGGGTAGTTCCCCCTGAGACCGTGAGCCGACATGGATGTCGGCGACCGAGCGATCCCATGGACGGGCTTGAAGCGTGTCTCAGGGGGAACTACCCGTAGCCCGGCGTTCGGTTAGCACGTTTCTTACAGGATTCGATCAGGGATTCGCCGGAAGCTGGATGTTCCTCCCAAGACACGCTGTGAATACATCCCTGTACGCTCATCCAAAACATCCCTGTTTTGTAAGGTCTTGGGAGGAACATCCAACTCCCGCCGAATTGTGCGAATCTGAAGTATGGTAGCTTCGAGCAGTTCCCGGTCTCACCTTCTCCCGGCTTGTGCTTTAGTGGACTCTATGGAAGTTCCGGTTTGGCTTGTAACAGATTCAATGGGCGAAAAAATACCCGGGTTAACCGGGTATTCTTTCAACTCTGATGGTAGTTAAGACAAATTAATCGTCTTTACCAACCTCTTTCATAGACAAACGTACACGACCCTGCTTGTCCACTTCGAGAACCTTGACCTTGACGATCTCGCCTTCTTTGACCACGTCGGTGACATTCTCAACACGCTCATCAGAGAGTTGTGAGATATGCACCAGGCCATCACGGCCCGGGGTCAATGAAACGAATGCGCCGAAGTTCATGATCTTGATGACTTTACCTTCGAAGACCTGACCAGGCTCGATATCAGCGGTGATCAACTCGATACGTTTACGTGCATCATCACCAGCTTCCTTGTTAACAGAGCCAATGGTGATAGTGCCGTCATCAGCGATATCGATGGTCGCACCGGTTTCTTCAGTGATGCCGCGGATGGTGACACCACCCTTACCAATCACGTCACGGATCTTGTCAGGATGAATCTTAATGGTCACCAGACGAGGTGCGAATTCAGACATTTCACCACGTGGCTTATCGATCACCTTGTTCATTTCATCAAGGATGAAGTTACGGCCATCGTGTGCCTGTGATAAAGCGATACGCATGATTTCTTCGTTGATACCTTCGATCTTGATATCCATCTGCAGAGCAGTAATACCATCGGCAGTACCGGCTACCTTGAAATCCATGTCGCCGAGGTGATCTTCATCACCCAGGATGTCACTCAGGACTGCAAAACGATCGCCTTCCTTGATCAGACCCATGGCGATACCGGCAACAGGTGCCTTGGTAGGAACACCGGCATCCATCAGGGCCAGTGAAGTACCACAAACAGACGCCATTGAGCTGGAACCGTTTGATTCTGTGATTTCAGAAACCACACGGATAACATACGGGAAATCTTCCATGCTCGGCATGACCGCGGTTACACCACGACGTGCCAGCCAGCCATGACCAATTTCACGACGCTTCGGACCGCCGGCAAAACCGGTTTCACCAACACAGAACAACGGGAAGTTGTAGTGCAGCATGAACGGGTCTTTGTACTCGCCATTCACCGCATCGATCAACTGTGCATCACGGGTGGTACCCAGGGTGACAGTTGCAATAGCCTGTGTTTCACCACGTGTAAACAGGGCTGAACCATGCGTACGTGGCAGGATACCTGGCTTAACGGTAATCGGGCGAACCGTAGTTACGTCACGCCCGTCAATACGAGGGTTGCCGGAAAGAATATGATCACGAACCAGGAATTTCTCGAGTTTGCCAAAAGCACCAGCAACATCACCTGCAGAAGGTGCATTCTCGTCTTCCTCGTTACACAGGGAATCGATAACCGCGTTTTTAGCTTCTCTGACCGCAGCCTGGCGATCCATTTTGTCCGCAATAGCATAAGCACTCATGATGCCATCTTTGGCAGCAGCTTCAACTTTCGCTTTCAGATCGGCATCTTCAGCCTCTGCTTCCCATTCCCATTTGGTAACACCGACTTCGGCAACCAATTCGTTAATGGCGGTGACAACTGCCTTCATAGCATCGTGCCCAAAGGTCACGGCGCCCAGCATGATATCTTCAGAAAGAAGATCAGCTTCAGACTCAACCATCAGTACCGCTTTTTCTGTACCGGCAACAATCAGGTTCAACTTGGAATCTTCCAACTGGGTAGTGCCTGGGTTCAGAACATATTCGCCATTGATATAACCCACTCTGGATGCACCAATCGGGCCACTAAAAGGCATTCCTGAGAGTGCCAATGCAGCAGAGGTACCGATCAATGCCGGGATATCACCATCCACTTCCGGGTTGGAAGAGATCAGGTTGGCGGTAACCTGTACTTCGTTCAAAAACCCTTTAGGGAACAATGGACGAATCGGGCGATCGATCAGACGGCATGTCAGTGTTTCTTTCTCGGTAGGACGTCCTTCACGTTTGAAGAAGCCACCCGGAATACGCCCCGCAGCGTAGAATTTTTCCTGGTAATTAACTGTCAGTGGGAAGAAATGCTGGCCAGGTTTGGCCTCTTTACGTCCTACAACAGCAACCATAACCACGGTGTCGGCCATGTTGACCATAACTGTGGCGCTTGCCTGGCGAGCAATCTCGCCGGTTTCGATGGTGACGGTATGTTCACCAAATTGAAATGACTTTGTCAGTTTTTGCACTTTAGTTTCCTGCTTTATGTGAAGAGCCACCTGGCCCTTTTACGCCTGTTTTCAGGCAATTCCTTCAAATACAGTCAATCGCTGGCGGAACTAGTGTTTCGCCAGTTTGTAACCGTTACGTAGCGAACAAAAAGATTTAACGACGCAAACCAAGACGTTCAATCAGATCACGATAGCGCTGGATGTCCTTTTTCTTCAGGTAGTCCAACAGGCTGCGACGCTGATTTACCATTCGCAACAAACCACGACGGGAATGGTGGTCATGTTTGTGGTTCTTGAAATGACCGGTGAGGTGCTGAATCCGTGCGGTCAGCAATGCGACCTGGACCTCTGGGGATCCTGTGTCACTTTCCGAGCGTTTAAACTCACTTACAACTTTACTTTTCGTTTCTGCATTAATCGTAGACATGGTTCCATCTCCATGAATAGAGCCCCTGGTTCCCGGAACCTCACATCACATTATTATGATGGAGTTTCACAAAAACCGGAATAGCCCCGGGTTTTCGTTAGCCGCTCATTTTAACTGGCACAGATGTGGCAAACAAGTATTACTAAGCTACAAGCCAACAAATTCTGATAAGAAGAGGCACCGTCATCCCGGAATTTGCGAAGCAAATATCCGGGACCTCCATCCGTATACCGGAATATTATCGAAGCCCTTCGTTCAGCATTCCGGGAGCGTGAGGAGATCCCGGATAATGCTTCGCATTTCCGGGATGACGGTGCCACTTTCTCAGGGATGACGGTGCGATTGCCTATCCTAGAGATTAAACACCCTTGCAGGCTGCAATATGCCCTCAGCAGATAAGTCAGCAAGACCAAGCAAATCCCCCTCGGGACCATAAACACGGACTTTTCCAACAGGCACACCATCAGTTGAAAATGGAAAATGATTACCGTGTTTGAACTTGTCATGCTGATCTGCATCCAGGTCGACACGTGGCCAATCGGCCAACCCAACGTCAACGGGTAGCAGGAAATCCTGTAATCCACCGTGATCCCGCGCTTCCTGTAGTTGCTCCAGTGTCACCATGGGGAAAGACTCAAAGGGTTCAACAACAAGACGCCGAAGTTTGATCAGGTGGGCACAGCTTCCCAGCGCGGTAGCTATATCTTCCGCCAGGGTTCTTATGTAGGTGCCCTTGGAGCAGCGCACGTCAAAAGTCAGGTCAGGAGCCTGCCACTTAACTAAATCCAATTGGTGAATTGTTATAGTCCGAGCCGGCCGCTCGATCTCGATACCCGCACGTGCATATTCGTACAAGGGTTTGCCCTCGTGTTTCAATGCGGAGTACATCGGTGGAACCTGTTCGATTTCACCAACAAAGTTCTCAAGCGTTTGAGTCAGTTGCTCATCATCAAAATCATCTACAGGACAAGTCTGGATGACCTCACCTTCAACATCACCGGTGGTGGTAGCTTCACCAAGACGGGCGGTGGCATGATATTGTTTTTCCGCTTCCAGCATAAAAGCAGCTGTTTTGCTGGCCTCACCCAGGCAGATGGGCAACATTCCGGTCGCAAAAGGATCGAGGCTGCCCGTGTGGCCGGCTTTGCGGGCCTGGAATATTCCACGGACTCTTTGTAATGCACGGTTGGAGGAGATCCCGACAGGCTTGTCGAGAAGAATTACACCATGAATATCCAGCCCGCTCTTGCGGCGACTCACAGGCTATTCCTTATCGGATTCTTCGGCGTCAGCGAGGGTGCCTTCATGGTCCCGGTCAGCATGCAGTGCCTTCGCAATCAACTCGTCGATATGGCTGCCCTGCTCGACCGAATCATCATGGATGAAATGCAATTCCGGCACATGACGCAGGCGTAACTCCTGTCCCAGGCGCTTGCGCAGGAATGCTGAGGCCCGGCGTAAGGCTTTCAGGCTGGTCTTTGCCTTCTCGGGCTCAAATACCGTGATGAAAACCTTTGCATGTGACAGGTCGCGGGTAACTTCAACGTCAGACAAGCTGACAAAGCCAACCTCAGGATCTTTGATTTCCTGCTGGATCAGCTTGGCGAGATCCCGCCGAAGCTGGCCCGCTACACGTTCAGATCTTTTGAAATCTCTTGGAGGCATATTTCACTTTGACCTTTTAATCGAGTGTCCTGGCAACCTCGGTGCGTTCAAAGCACTCGATATGGTCACCCGGCTTGACGTCGTTATACATCTTCACGCCAATACCGCACTCTGTACCGGACTGCACTTCGTTAACATTGTCCTTGAAGCGCCTCAATGATTCCAGCTCACCTTCGAAAATCACCACGTTATCACGCAACACCCTGATCGGGTTGGTGCGTTTCACATGACCTTCGATCACCAGGCAACCAGCGATGGCGCCGAGCTTCGATGAACGGAAAACATCCTTAACCTCTGCCAGGCCGACAATCGTCTCCCTGGTTTCGGTACCGAGCATGCCGGTTATTGCAGCCTTAACTTCATCAATGGCTTCGTAAATAATGCTGTAGTAGTGCAGATCCAGTTCGTTTTCCTGGATTGCTTTGCGTGCACTGGAATCCGCACGCACATTGAAGCCGATGATGATGGCACCTGAAGCATGCGCCAACGATGCATCAGACCCGGTAATTGCACCAACACCTGAAGCCACGACATTGACCTTGACGTCATCATTACTGAGTTTGGTCAACGAATCCTTCAGCGCTTCAACACTGCCCTGAACATCTGCACGGATTAACAGATTAACGGCCATCTGTTCGCCTTTACCCATGTTATCGAACAGATTTGCCAGATTGGCAGCCTGCTGCTGCTGGAGACGACTTTCACGCTGCCGATCCCGGCGCTGTCCGGCCGCTTCACGGGCTCTTCTTTCATTCGCCACGACCAGCATTTCGTCACCGGCAGAAGGAACACCGGATAAACCAAGGATCACGGCCGGCATGGAAGGTCCGGCAGACTCGATAGTCTCGCCTGTTTCATCAAACATCGCCCTGACACGTCCGAATTCCTGACCAGCCAGCACCATTTCGCCACGCTTGAGCGTACCGTTTTGTACCAGTACGGTTGCCATCGGTCCACGGCCTTTATCCAGGCTGGATTCAATAACTAATCCCTGAGCACGTCCTTCCGGATCAGCCATGAGCTCAAGTAATTCAGCCTGCAGCAAAATGCCTTCGAGCAAATCGTCAATGCCTTCACCTGTCTTGGCTGAAACCTGAACAAATAATTCCTCACCACCCCACTCTTCGGAGATAACCTCCTCTTTGGAGAGCTCGGTTTTGACCCGGTCGATATCCGAATCAGGAATATCAATCTTGTTGATCGCCACGATCAGCGGCACACCAGCCGCACGGGCGTGGTGAATGGCTTCCTTGGTCTGGGGCATTACGCCATCATCGGCTGCAACCACCAGCACGACGATATCCGTTGCTTTCGCACCACGTGCACGCATGGCCGTGAAGGCAGCATGGCCCGGGGTATCCAGGAAGGTAATAATGCCGCGGTCAGTCTTAACGTGGTAAGCACCGATATGCTGTGTGATACCACCCGCTTCGGAATCCGCAACCTTACTTGCCTTGATATAATCAAGCAGTGATGTTTTACCATGATCGACATGTCCCATCACGGTGACAACCGGGGGCCTGACGACACCTTCTCCGTCCACCACGATCTTCTCGGCAATCAGTGCCTGCTCAACACCCTTATCTTCCTCAGGTCTCGCAGAATGGCCCAACTCCTCAACAACGAGGATGGCGGTATCCTGATCCAGTGGCTGGTTGATGGTTACCATCATTCCCATGTTCATCAGGACCTTGATGATCTCCCCAGCCTTGATAGCCAGCAACTTGGCGAGCTCGGCAACGACAATGGTCTCGGGAATGGCAACATCGCGGACTACCGGTGCAGTT
>Ga0164315_10000940_pt1 | contig 21343 bp, 17 predicted proteins | sample GuaBasSedimGuay6_FD_113737 | JGI IMG/M metagenome (GOLD analysis project Ga0164315, IMG submission 113737) | Subseafloor sediment microbial communities from Guaymas Basin, Gulf of California, Mexico - Guay6, Core 4569-2, 0-3 cm | ecosystem: Environmental > Aquatic > Marine > Hydrothermal vents... | reverse complement strand
CTATGTTCAACAAATCATTCAAGGTCAAGAACAAGACATTGAAGGTATCGTTCGAAATGTATATTCAAAAAATCCTGAAAGTGGCGTTACAGTTAGAGTTATTAACAGAACAACTGGAGAACTTATCGAAGAAGATATCACGGGAAGTGATGGAGCATATAGTTTCTTAGATATCCCTGCAGGAACCCTTGTTGAATTTGAGCTTGGAAAACCTAACGAACTCTGGATGGTAAATAATGAGCACGATGTTCCTGCTGTAGATCCTGAAGCAGTCGTTAATTTTAATAGATATTTCTATCCAAAAACAGTTGAGGTTCCACAGGTTGGAACGAACACAACTATCGAAGGTGATGGAGAAGAAATCGCTGAGATATATGGAGCAGACCATATTAATTTTGAAGAAGTTTTACGAGATGAACAGAATTTATGGGCGAATGGTCCAGGAACAGGTTTTTGGTCTGCACTTTCATGGATGGAAAATAACATCTATCAAGGAAATAGTTCAATTACTACAGTTAGCACGCAAAGAGATATTACAAATACTATGCAAACCGCTTATGATCCCTATACTAATTTTTATGCAAATCAATTGGGTTGGAATGTTAATTTTGGTTCAGGAAATTCAACATCAACAATAGCTTCAAGTTGGAATGGACTCTTCGCAATAATGGGTGGAGAAATAATGACCACCGGAAGTCTTGAACAATACATTAAAGAAATATTCTATAGACGATGGAATATGGGAACTGTTAATAGTAGAACAAGTGTAATGAATGCAACAGCAGTTATGCCAGATAATAAAGATAGAGCCTACATGCATCTAACAATCATCAATCAAGATGGACGATTTGATACTGATCAAGAAACATATTCTCTTGAAAACATTACAAGTACTGAACCTACGATGCGATCAAACGAAGGACAAAATATGTACGCAAAAGAAAAACCCTTACCAAGTGCAGAGTATGTTGATATCCAAGGTACAAAACCTCACAGTAAAACACATTTTAATCAAGAAAAGTTCGATGAGCAGATGCAAGCGAAGCGACAAGAACAAATTAGAAGTTTTATGCCTTAAATAACAAAAAAGCACCGCTGTCAGAAATGACAAGTATTTTTTCTTGTTAACATAATCGTAACTCTTAATCAAAGTCAAGTTTCCGTTCATTGCGAGCCACAACAATCATGTTCACAGTTAAATAAATAGGTAATATGGCGTGGCAATCTCTTCCTTTTTTGCTTTATTACAAACTCTATCGTCTGTTTTGTAACAATCAGTTTGGAGATTGCCACGTGCCATTTCAGTTCATGATAATTAAAAAGAATGTCTTGGGCTCTCGCAATAACGCTCTTTGCCTAATTTGATTTATTAACTAATTGACATTGGTCAGCCGGCTGTCATATTCGCATCTTTGCATTTGAGAAAAATAGTAAGCATATCTTTTTATCCTATTTTTGCAATCCTAACTTAGTATTGATGCAATTTAAACTTACAGCAGATTTTAAACCCACTGGCGATCAGCCCGAAGCAATAAAACAACTTGTGGCAGGATTGAGAAGAGGCGATAAAGCCCAGACACTTCTTGGTGTTACCGGATCAGGTAAGACATTTACTGTGGCCAATGTGCTTGCAGAAATTGACAGACCTGCTTTGGTTTTAAGTCATAATAAAACCCTTGCTGCCCAACTTTATGGTGAGTTTAAACAGTTTTTTCCTGATAATGCTGTTGAATATTTTGTGTCTTATTACGATTATTACCAGCCCGAAGCTTATCTTCCGGCTTCCAATACATATATCGAAAAGGATCTTTCTATAAATGAAGAAATTGAAAAGCTTCGACTTAGCACAACATCAGCCTTGCTTTCCGGGAGGAGAGATGTTATTGTAGTGTCTTCCGTTTCATGTATCTATGGTATTGGTAATCCTGACGACTTCACAAATAGTGTGGTGACTCTGGTGGTGGGCCAGAAGATAAGTCGCAATAAATTCCTGCATGATCTTGTAAGTGCACTTTATTCAAGAAATGAAATTGAACTGAAAAGGGGTACTTTTAGGGTAAAAGGAGATACTGTTGACATATTCCCGGGTTATGCTGATCATGCATTTCGAGTTAGTTTTTTTGGTGATGAAATTGATGAACTTGAAATAATTGACCCAATTCCCGGAAAAAGGATAGAATCGCTTGATAATATTACCATATATCCTGCCAATATATTTATCATATCAAAGGATAAGATGAAAGATGCCTTGGTTGACATTCAGTTAGATATGAAAAGGCAAGTGGATTATTTTCATGAAATAGGAAAGCATCTTGAGGCTAAGCGTCTTTTAGATAGAGTAACTTACGATGTTGAAATGATGCGTGAACTGGGTTATTGTTCCGGGATTGAAAATTATTCCCGTTATTTTGACGGTAGGTCTCAAGGCTCCAGACCTTTCTGTTTACTGGATTATTTTCCTGATGACTATATTACTGTTATTGATGAAAGTCATGTTACAGTTTCGCAGGTAAGGGCAATGTATGGAGGTGATAGATCGCGTAAGCAAAACCTTGTGGAATATGGCTTCAGACTGCCATCCGCCATGGATAACAGACCCCTGAAATTTGATGAGTTTGAACAACTTTCAAGACAAACAATATATGTAAGTGCTACTCCGGCAGATTATGAACTTCTTCAGTCTGAAGGAATAGTCGTAGAGCAATTTATCAGGCCAACCGGACTCCTTGATCCAATAATAGAAGTAAAACCAAGTCTTAATCAAATTGATGATCTTCTGGATGAAATTGAAGATACCATTGATAAAGGTTTTAGGGTTTTGGTGACAACCCTCACTAAAAGAATGGCAGAAGAGCTTACAAAATATCTTATTCGCCTTGATATTAACACAAGATATATTCACTCGGATGTTGATACTTTGGATAGAGTAGAGATCTTACGTGATTTGAGATTGGGTAATTTTAATGTTCTTGTGGGTGTGAACCTTTTAAGGGAAGGCCTTGATTTACCTGAGGTTGCTCTTGTGGCTATATTGGATGCAGACAAGGAAGGCTTCTTGCGGTCAGCACGTTCATTAACGCAAACAGCTGGAAGAGCTGCACGTAATCTTAATAGTAAAGTAATTATGTACGCGGATAAGATTACTAAGTCTATGCAACAGACTATTGAAGAAACTGACCGAAGAAGGGAAAAACAGTTGGCCTACAATGAAAAACATGGTATTACTCCTAAGCAAATTATTAAGTCAATAGATGCAATAATGGGACAAACTTCAGTTGCCGATGGTTCCATTGCCGAAAAGAAGGCCTATGTGGAAAATACAAGTAAAAGTATTGCTGCTGATCCGGTGGTGAAATTTATGAGTAGAGAGGCAATATTACATACAATGGATAAGAATAAAAAAGATATGAAAGCTGCTGTGAAGGAATTAGATTTCATTGAGGCAGCACGCTTAAGAGACGATAACAAAGAACTTGAAAAACTATTAATTGAGAAATGATGCAAAATGAAATCATACCCACTAACCGAAAGGCGTTAAAAGTAAATATAGATACACCGTTTTACGGCTCTTTTGCAGAGATTGGTGGAGGTCAGGAGACTGCCAGATATTTCTTTCAGGCGGGCGGAGCCTCTGGTACTATTGCGAAAACTATCTCAGCCTACGATAAAAGTTTTAGTGATTTCCAATATAATAAAAGCAATACTGGGCGCTATGTTTCTGAGGGAAGGCTGGAGAAAATGCTTGACAAGGAATATAAAGAGGTGAAAAAAGTACTTCTTGACAATAAACCTGAAGCCTTGTTTTTTGCATTTGCAAATACTGTAGAGATTCTCAATTATTCCAAAACAAATTATAGCCATGGCTGGATGGGGATTAAATTCCAGTTAGAGCCTGGTGGTGAGCCAAATAACGTTATTGTACATGTTAAATTGCTTGAGAATGATGCACTTTTGCAACAATCTACTATGGGGGTTTTAGGTGTTAACCTTATTTATGCATGTTTCAACTATTATAATAAACCAAACCAATTTCTGCGTTCACTTTCTGATAACCTGAGTACTGACAGGTTTAGGATAACTATGATGCGAGTTTCTGGTCCTCAGTTAGGTTATGTCGATAATCGTTTGCTTGGACTGCAACTTGTGAAAAATGGTCTTACCCGTTCAATAATGTTTGATAAAAACGGAGATGTTCAGCAGCCTTCAGATATGCTTTATAAAAAGAATGTGCTGGCTTTTAGGGGTAACTTTAATCCCATAACATACATTGCGCAAGATATTATCAGAACCAGCAAGGAATTATTTGAAAAAAATGATGAATATAAGCCTGATAATTCCTTGTTTTTTTGTGAAATGACACTTAACAACTTACTTTCAGATAATGGAGAAATGGATGAACATGACTTCTTAAATCGTGTTGATATGCTAAACTCCATCGGACAGAATGTAATGGTTTCTGATATTGGAATGTACTACGAACTTGTGGAATTATTTTCACAATTCCGTATCAATAAATTCAGATTAATAATTGGGGTGCCCGGACTGGAAAGTATTTTTGATGAAAAATATTATGTAAAATTAAAAGGTGGGATACTTGAGGCATTTGGTAAACTATTTCCACAAAACCTTAAACTCTATATCTATCCTACTATGAACAAAGGGAGTAGAGAAATCTTGACTTCTGAAAATATTAAACTTAATAAAAAGCATCAAGGGCTTTACGATTACCTCAAAGAGAATAATTTTATAAAGGACCTAAGAAGTAGTATGAAAGCTCAACTTCATATAAAAGCCCGCGAAGTCCTGAAAATGATTCAAGATGGAAATCCTGATTGGGAGAAATATGTTCCAATGAAGGTTGCAGATATGATTAAGAAAAGGGGTGCTGAAAAGTAGAAGTGGATACTATAATCTCTATGGCTTCTATGGTTTCTATAGTTTCTATGGACTTTTGAGGCAGAAAGATATTCAACAGCCGCAACAGCATCAATAGAAGCATAAATTTAAACTATCGCTCCTGCCCAAAAGGACAGGGCAACTCATATTCGTTGTCTACTCGGTTTTCCGATGACAACAAACAATACGTACTACCGAAATAACGGAAGCAACAGAAACAATAGAAGCAATAGCAGCAACAGTAGCAATAGCAACAACAGTAGCAATAGAGCAGTAGCATTAGCCGCCACAGAAACCTAAGAAATAATACTGCTTATAGATAACATTAAAATATATCCTATATTTATAAATTGTTTAACTGATATACTTTAATCATGATAAAAGGTACTAATAGGCATGTTATTATTATTTCAACAATAGCTGCTTTCGGAGGATTATTATTTGGCTATGATACAGGTGTTATATCTGGCGCTTTATTACTTATTAAATCTCAGTTTGTAGAGCCTGGTACTCAGCAAATGGCACCGGAATTACAGGAGTGGGTGGTGAGTGTTGTACTTATTGGTGCAATGGTTGGTGCACTTGTCAGCGGAAAACTTGCTGATATTTTTGGACGTAAAAAAATCATCATAGTCACTTCGGTGATTTTTATTATTGGCTCCCTGATTTCTGGTCTGGCACCGGTTGTAAGTATGATAATTGTAGGTAGGATTGTAATTGGTCTTGCCATTGGAGTAGCATCATTTACAGTACCCTTATATATTTCTGAGATTTCCCCCAAAAAAATACGTGGGGCTCTGGTTTCACTAAATCAATTAGCCATAACCATAGGTATATTTGTTTCTTATCTGGTTGATCTTGGTTTTGCGGAAACCCATGAAGGTTGGCGTTGGATGTTTATAGTGGGAGTACTGCCAGCAATAATTTTAGGAATTGGCATGTTTTTTCTACCCGATACTCCCAGATGGTTATTGAGTAAAGGCAAAGAAAAAGAAGCAATCTTAGCGCTGGAGAAAACAGTAGAACCTAATGACGTTAAAAATGAACTCAATTCTATTCAACAAGTATTGAGAACAGAATCAAAATCTAAATCATCACTTAAAGAGTTATTTCAGCCCTGGCTCCGTTATGCTCTGATAATAGGAATAGGTTTAATGTTTTTTCAACAGTTTACGGGAATAAATACCGTGATCTATTATGCACCTACAATTTTCCAAATAGCGGGTTTTCATGGTGAATTTGCACCAATTCTGGCAACAACTTTGGTTGGCGTTGTTAATATACTTATGACAATTGTAGCCATATGGCTCATCGATCGATGGGGAAGAAAGCCTTTAACTTATCTGGGATTATCAGGAATGGTTGTAGCACTTACCGTTTTAGGAATTGCATTTAATCAGGCTGAAGTACTTGGCTCAGCATTAAAATGGGTGTCAGTTGCTAGTGTAGTTATTTACATTGCTTTTTTTGCCATCAGCCTTGGACCCATAGCCTGGTTAATAATATCAGAAATATATCCTCTTAGGATTAGAGGAATTGCAATGAGTATAGCAACATTTAGTAATTGGTTATTTAATTTTATAGTGGCTAAAACTTTTTTAACGCTTACAAAAATACTTACAATACCGGGTACGGAAATCACAACAGCCAATGGGACAGAGAGTTCAAACCCTGCCGGCGCATTTTGGTTATTTGCTATAGTTGGGATTGGGGGTTTGATATTTACATATTTCTATATGCCTGAGACTAAGGGGCATACCCTAGAAGAAATTGAGGAGCATTGGGCACAAGGAAAGAATCCCAGGATGCTGAAATAATGAATTAATAATTTATGCATTAGATTGAACATGAGAGAAACAGATTTTTTAATAAACAAAATAATTGCCACACTAGGTCCGGCAACAAATTCTACAGAAACTATTTGTAAGTTAATAGAAGCTGGGGCCAGGGTATTCAGAATAAACTTTTCGCATGGCATTTTCAAAGAGTTTGACGGAATGTTGAATAACATAAGAAAGGCTGAGAAAATAACCAAAATATTTGTTGCTATTTTAGGAGATTTGTCTGGTCCAAAAATAAGAATAGGTAAGGTTGTACCAGAAGGAGTGCTTTTAAAAACAGGTGATGAAATAAGTTTTGTAAAGTATACTGTGGTTGGCGGTAAAAGTGAAAAAAAGATATTCTCAACTACCTATCCGCCTTTTATTGATGAAGTTAAACTGGGTCAGCGTATTCTGCTTGATGATGGAAATATTGAGTTGAAATGTATTACTAAAAATGGTAGAGGTGAAAAAGCCGTACTGCTATGTAAAGTTGTAGTAGGGAATTTAGTCACTTCAGCAAAAGGTGTCAATTTACCCGACACAGAACTTTCTGTTCCATCGCTTACTGAGAAAGACCATCGTTGTGTTGAATATGCTGTAAACAAAAGTTTTGACTTTTTAGCTTTAAGTTTTGTAAGAGAGGGAAAAAATATCAAGGAGTTAAAGGCAAAAATGACAGAACTTCGTGCACGACCGAAAGGCTTAGATATTACTGGCGGTGATTTAGGTTTTTCTACTACCTATGAGAATGATAACTACATACCTGTAATAAGTAAAATTGAAAAACCACAAGCCATCGAAAATCTTGAAGAAATCTTAGAAGAAACGGATGCTGTTATGGTTGCAAGGGGTGACCTGGGTGTTGAAATGGATCTGGCTGAGGTTGCGATTTTGCAGAAAAAAATCATACAAATGTGCAGAGAACGAGGTATCCCTGTAATTGTTGCCACACAAATGCTACAGAGTATGATTACTGAGGCCGTACCAACACGCGCAGAGGTTTCTGATGTTGCAAATGCCATTCTTGACGGAACTGATGCTATTATGCTTTCAGGGGAAACTGCAGTTGGAAAACATCCTGTTGAAGCAGTTAAAATGATGAAGCGTATCGCAAATAAAACTAATGAACATATTGTATCAGAGATTGTTGGTAAGGGGAAGTTTATGAAATACGAAGGTTACTTAAACCGTAAAGCCGCAATGGCCAGAGGTGTTAATCTGATGGCCAGAGACATACAGGCAAAATATATTATTACATGGATGCATTCAGGTGGGAGCACTGTTTTTCTATCTCAACAAAAAAACCAGACTCCGATAATTGCTTTCGGTGAAAATATTACTCGTTTGAGACAAACTTCTCTTCTTTATGGTATCCAGCCAATATTTATGAAGCAGCCAAAATCAGGCAGTAAATTCATTGCCAATATAAATGCATTCTTGCTGGAAAATAAACTGGCTAAAAAAGGCGACCCATTAATTATTGTTGCCAGTAGCCCTATTACCAAAAGAGGAATCACCAATAGAGTTATGATTCATTTCGTTGGGGAAGAGGTTAATTAGAATGGTCTCCTAGCAAGGTTAAGTGTCAGATTAATAGTAGATTAAAAGAAATATCTATTATCAGTAATAATAGTTATTTTCTTAAATTCACCCTTGTCAAAGTCTATCCTGTTTGCTTTAACAGCAATGGGGAATGGAGTGTTAGCCTCTGATGTCATCTCCAGTTTTTTACCTGATATCATATTAAAGTCGAGTTTACCTTCTGCTGCTTCTATGAGTTTAGCTTTGACTTCAGCAGTAATTTCCATATCTGTTTCAATGGTGGTTTTAAGGTCTCTGGCCATTAATACACCGGAAATTATTAGGAGATTGTCGCGATTTGCATTTCTCATCAACTCCCTGTTTGGATATTTGAAGTCGGCAGTGCTGAGGTAGTTTGATATTTCGCCGGTTGGCACTGAAAGAGTCTTGCTATTATTGTAACTTATTGTTACCTTTTTACCATTTTTAAAACTAGCACTAAGTCCCATGTTTCCCAATCCCAATGAACTTAAAAGTTCCTCTAAAACGGTAATTCCAATATTGAATTTGTATTCTTGTTCTTGTTCGTAACTGACAGTTAAAGCCTTGTATTCAGTGGTTTTAAGTTGCACCTCTGAAACAAGTGCATGTGAAATATGTTCGTAATAAAGTTCTACTGCATTATGTGGTTTCTGCAGCCAAATTTGTAATGGTTTGTGATTTCTGATTGGGCCGTCAATAATGTCATAGCCTGATTGTCTGAGTTCTTTCTTGAGATTCATAATTCTGTTTTTTGTTGTTTTCACAAAGTTAATAAAACTAATGAACTAATTCGATGCCGTTTGTCAGAGGATTAAGCGTATTCAAAAAGGCATATCAGGATTATTATTTTCTTGTCCGTTTCAGGCGGATTAATTAAGTATATTTGCTCTAAGACCAAACTAAAGTAGAAGTTTATTTATGAAAATAAAATGTGATGCCAACTATTAAAATCAATGATGTAAATATTTATTATGAAATTCATGGTAAAGGAGAACCATTGGTGTTAATTGCCGGGCTTGCAAGTGATTCGCAGTCCTGGTTGCCAATTATTGATGACCTATCAAAGAAGTATCAAGTTGTAGTGTTTGATAATAGGGGAGTGGGCAGGACAAAACCCATGGATGTTAAAACAAGCATTCAGCAATTGGCTGATGATTGCATTGGACTTATTAATTATCTGGGATTCAAAACTGTACAACTTCTTGGGCATTCAATGGGAGGTATGATAGCCCTTGATTGTGCCATTCGCTATCCTGAATATTTTTCTAAATTGATTTTGGCTTCAACGTCTGCCGTAAACTCTCAGCGTAACACCATCCTTTTTGATGATTGGGTAAGTTATCTTGATGATAATATGAAATCTGAACTCTGGTTCAGGAATTTATTTTACTGGATATTTACCAAGCGTTTTTTTGAGGATTCAGAGACATTGAAAACTGCTGTTCAAATGTCCATTGATTATCCTTATGCTCAATCAAAGGTATCATACAAAAATCAGGTAAATGCCATTAAAGAGTTTGACTGTTTTGAGGAATTATCGGGCATTAAAATAAAAACTTTAGTTGTAAGTGGAGATGAGGATATGCTATTTTCTCCTGATGAGAGTTACAGTGTTTTAAAGACTATTCCCGGAGCAAAGTTTTCCTTTGTTGAAGGTGCAGCACATTCTATTTTTATGGAAAAACCAGATGAGTTTGTAAAGGTTGTAAATGATTTTTTGAATAATATCTGATGAGGTAATTGGTCAATTGATGATTAGACCTTATTAAGTCTCATATTTTATCAAAATTATTATCAAATCAGATGAAACCTTAGTAAGAAGGCAACAACTACCCCAAGAATACCACCTACCAAAACCTCCACCGGACTATGTCCTAACAATTCTTTTAAATGGTCCTCATCAAATCGTTCGTCAAAAACTTTGCTCAAAGTTTTTCCCAGTCGGTTTAACACACTTGCTTGTTTACCTGCTGCTCTTCTAATTCCAGCTGCATCGTGCATAACAACTATTGCAAATACCAAACTAACAGCAAATAAAGGTGATGCTGGTCCATAAACAATTCCCACCGAAGTGGCCAAAGCACTCACTGTTGACGAATGAGAACTGGGCATACCACCTGTTTCCCAAAGCCGTTTAACGCTAAACTTCTTTTCAATGACAATGCTACTTGCAACTTTGTAGAACTGCGCAATGGCCCAAGCCACAAAAACGATGTCCAAAATGCTGTTACCTAAAATTATTCCGTCATCCATTTATTAGTATTTTTTACAAAATTAATTAATCCTTGTTAAGTCATTTTTCAGACTTAGCAAATAGTGCAATAAAACCCCATCTAAAACCCTTTAAATATCCTTGCTTGTGACACTCCAGGTGCCTGTACATTGATGTCAAGGAAATACCCAAAAGGAGTTTGTGAGCATTCGTAGTCTGCATTTTTCATCCTTGCTTCAGCCAGGTCAAATATTTCTTTTGTAAAATTCGGTTCTGCTTTAGTTTCTGCAAGATGTGCAAAAGAATGTAACACAACTTTATTAGTATTATTTTTCTTGGCAGCCCATTTTAGGTTCTTCACTAGTTTTTTTTCTACCGATTTAGCATTCTCCTGATCATGCTCTTCGGCATGAATAAATGCAATTAGAGAGTGTTTAAACGTTCCTGACTCTGTTACTTCTGGAAAAGCCTCAAGTGTTTTTATTTGAGGGGTGTAGGAAAATTCAGTACAATAAATCATTAATAACTTCATACTCTTTGGTTTTATCGGTGAAAGATAGTAATAAATGTGGAAACAATGAAAGTAACAAAAACCAGATTCTTTGTCATGTCGACCGATCGCAGGGAGCGGAGACATCTCCAAAGAAATATCTCTCGTCCTCGTTTTTAACGAGTATGTGTGTTTCTTATTAATTTTAAGTGCATGAAACAATTGCATCCGCATTGCAAATGCGGACGAGAGGGTTTCTATTTCTTCTTTAAGACTTCCAATAATTTTTTTGGATTTTGTCGGTTATCCCAAAAACCTGTAATTATGATACTGTTTTCAATAAATTGGTAAAAAATACTGTAATGACCCAATGAAATAACTCTTGTATTTTTAAATTCTGTTATTTTTCCAAGATTTGGGAACTTTTTAAGAAGATAAATTCGTTCTTTAATTATGCTGTTTAGTTTTTTTGAATACGTGAAACTTTTATTTCGTCTATTCCAATATTCAAAAATATAATTTCGCTGTCGTACTGCAGTTTTTGTCCACTTAAGATTTATTTCTGCCATTTTGAGTCCTGCTTATCCAGTTCAGATTCTGAAATAACATTACCATATTCTATATCTTGCTCGCTCATCATTAACATCTCGGTTTGTTCAGCAGAGAGTGAAACACGTTCTTCTTTTTGGGTAGTGGTAAGAATACTTTCAATGGCTTCTAATAGTTTTTTATTTTTTGTTGCAAGAATCCTGTCAATTAGTCGGTTTTTAACAATGCTTAAACTTTCCATTTCATCTTTTTTGTAAAAGTAATATTTTTTTCAAGTATTGAAAAACAGGTTTTTCCATATCTAACTAAATACTTTCTAGTCCTCGTTTTTAACGAGGAGGTGTGTTTCTATTTAGTTTTAAGTGCATGAAACAATTACATCCGCATTGCAAATGCGGACGAGAGCTTATTACACAACCCCCGGAGGTTTTCTTAATTCCTTTTTGTCTGATTTAATCTTCTTTGTTTTAAGTCTTTTTTCTTTGGAGGCCCTGCTTGGCTTGGTGGGTTTACGTTTTTTTATTGGTTTCAGAGTTTCTTCCAGTAAGGAAATAAATCGTTCAATTACTAACACCTTGTTATTCAGTTGGCTACGGGTTTCATCAGATGACATCTGAAGAATCATTTCAGCATTAATTCTATTTTTTAGTTTGATAGAAATAGTTTCTTTCTGATTATCAGAAAGGATATTCGAAGACCAAATATCAAATAGCAATTCTACCTTAGTAGAAACCTTGTTGACTGATTGGCCACCGGGTCCGCTGCTGCGGCTTGTTCGGAATTTCAGTTCGGATTTTATTGCAATTTTATCAAATAATTCCATGCTACTAAATTAGTACTTTAACCTTTAACCTTTCAGGTCACTTCCACTTGTGAAAGTGACCTGAAAGGTTAGGTCAAAAAAACTACTTTTGTAAAGACTATTAGATAGAACAAATCACATAGCACATCATACATAGAAAATAGCACATATCACATGCCAACACCATTAGCAGAAAAATTACGTCCGCAAAAACTTGAAGAATATATTGGTCAGGAACATCTAGTTGGTAAGGGAGCCATACTTTACCAAAGTATTAAGTCAGGTAGCATTCCATCAATGATTTTATGGGGACCTCCGGGAGTTGGAAAAACAACCCTTGCGCATATTATTTCACAAACGCTGGACAAGGAATTTTATACCCTTAGTGCTGTTAGCAGTGGTGTTAAGGACGTGAGGTCAGTAATTAGTCAGGCAGCCATGTTTCAGGGCAATGCCATTTTGTTTATTGATGAGATTCATCGCTTTAGTAAATCACAACAGGACTCGCTTTTAAATGCTGTTGAAAAGGGAATTATTACCCTCATTGGAGCAACCACAGAAAATCCTTCTTTCGAAGTTATTTCTCCTTTACTTTCCCGATGTCAGGTGTACATTTTAAAATCCTTGGAAAAAGAACATCTGCATTCGCTTTTAAAAACGGCGGTAGAAAGTTTAGAAAAGGAACACGAAATAAAAATCACTTTAAAAGAGACCGATTCCTTGATGCGCATTTCAGGTGGTGATGCCCGTAAGTTGTTAAATGCTTTGGAGTTGTTTGTGTATCAGAAAAAAGTGAATGCCAAAAAAATTGTAATAACCAATAAAAGTGTTCAGGCCATTATTCAGGAAAACCTTGCTACCTACGACAAGCAGGGCGAGATGCACTATGATATTATCTCAGCATTCATAAAATCACTCCGTGGCAGCGACCCCAATGCCGCTGTTTACTGGCTGGCACGAATGGTGGAGGCGGGTGAAGATCCAAAATTTATTGCAAGACGAATGTTGATATTGGCCTCAGAAGATATTGGCAATGCAAACCCAAACGCATTGTTGTTAGCCAACACCTGTTTTGATGCCATAAGCAAAATTGGCTGGCCGGAAGGAAGGATAATCTTATCGCAAACGGCAGTCTATCTTGCTAACTCACCAAAAAGTAATTCCTCTTATCTGGCAATAAAAGATGCTCAGACTTTAGTCCAAAAGACGGGAGATCTTGGTGTTCCTCTCCATCTGCGCAATGCTCCAACAAAACTCATGAAAGACATTGGTTATGGTAAGGATTACAAATATGCCCATCAGCATAAGGATAATTTTGTTGAACAGGAGTTTTTACCTGAAAAGATAAAAGGAACTAAGTTGTTTGATCCGGGTAACAATCCTCGTGAAAAAAATGAGAGAAAACAACTGAAAGAAAGATGGAAGGGGAAGTATGGGTATTGAGAGAATGAAATTAGTCATTGGTCATTAGTCATTGTCACTGATTGTAGATTGTTGAATTTCAGATTAGAGAGTTTACTTTTTCCCAACATTGTTTTATGTACTTTTGCAGTAAATTATTCAGACGATGGCTTACATAGGAGAAATAAATACATTAAAGGTTTTGCGTAGAGCAGATCATGGCCTCTATCTAGAAGGTGAAGGTGGTAATGATATTCTATTGCCAAATAAATATGTACCTGAAGGAACCAAGATAACAGATGAAATCGATGTGTTTGTTTATCGTGATTCGGAAGACAGGATAATAGCCACCAACCTTACACCTAAGGCTATGGTTGGTGACTTTGCTGTTTTAGAAGTTGTGGCCACAACCAAGTTCGGTGCTTTCCTCGACTGGGGTTTGGAAAAGGATCTTTTCGTGCCATTCAAAGAACAAAAGATAAAAATGGTTGAAGGCAGATATTATGTTGTTGCTGTTTATCTTGATGAGTCGACAGATCGTGTGGTAGCATCTGCAAAAATTGGAAAGTTTCTGAGTGATGAGCTACCAGAATTTAGCACCAATGAAGAAGTTAGTGTTTTGGTTTATGCTTCCAATGAAATAGGTTATAACTGCATAATTAATAATTCATTTATTGGCATTATTTATAAAGATCAAGTTTTTGACAAACCATTAAAACCTGGTCAGAGAATAACAGCATTTGCAACTTACGTAAGGGAAGATGGAAAAACTGATCTTTCTTTATTACGACCTGGTTACGAAAAAGTTGATAGTATCTCAAAAGCCATACTTGATGAAATAAATGAATGTGGTGGATATATTCCTGTAAGCGATAAATCACCGCCAGAAATAATCTATTCTAGGTTTGGTATTAGCAAGAAGAATTTTAAAAAGGCAATAGGTACTCTTTACAAGCAGAAACTTATTGAAATAGAGAAGATGGGCATAAAAATAAAGAATTAAAATTGGACTAACATGAGTTACACCTCTCGAGACCTCGGGATTTGAGCGGTGAATAAAATATTTTGGATAGACTCTAAATCAAATAAAATAAAATGAAAAAAGAAATACAATCAATCATCGACCACTCCATTGAATACGCAAAGGAACTTCTTGAAGATCTTGCTGAGCTTCATCCTTTTGGATCTTTTACTGATACTAAGGGACAGATACATCCCTTGGAAATGGAAATTGATAAAAAGAATATCCCGACCAATGGAAAAATAATTGAAACACTTTGGAATACTTGCCTTGTTGAGATGGAGGCGAAAAGAATTACTGCTTTTGGAATATCTTTTGAATCGTCACTTAAATTTGAAGAAGATAAAGATGCAGTTGATGTAATTGTTGTTATTCCAAGTCATAATTCAGAAAGTGATTTACCAGCCTATTGTACCCCATTTAATATCTCAAAAGAAGGTAAAGTTGAAACAGGTGAGATGTTTGCAGTTGAGAAAAAATTCTTCAATTAGCATATTGACAATAAATCTTTGCATTGCGGTTAATTGATTTTTTTTACCGCAAAGAACGCAAAGTGAAAGCGCAAAGTTCGCAATGAAAGAAAGTATTATTAAAAATAGCGTTCCTTGCGAAAACCCTTGTGCCCCTTGCGGTTAAATAATAATTTTTAACATTATAATCTCGACACATCAAACACAATAAATCCATAAATGAACTTGAAGAAGTAATCCTCTCTGAAATGTCGAGAGCCAATACCGATTTTGTTCGGGATATTGTTTTGAATAATTCGGGAATGTTTGATGAACTTTTTAAAATGGTCATAGCAAATACCGAACCTCTTTCCAGAAGAGCCATCTGGTCATTGGACTATTGTACAGAGAAGAACTCCGAACTTTTAACTGATTACCATAAAATACAACTCATTAACAACCTTCAAAAGTTTTCTCATCAAGGTCTTATCAGGCATAGCCTTAGGATATTGGCTAGATATGAGATACCTGATTCAATCACAGGTCAGTTTGTTAGTCTATGTTTTAACCTTCTTCTAAATCCAAAAACCAGTATTGCATCCAAAGCATGGTGTATGGACATACTTTATAAATTTTCGCAGAAAGAAACAGCCATAAAACCAGAGCTGATTGCAGCAATAGAGTTTCAGCAAGAAAATGCATCTGTAGGAATAAAAAATAAAAGCAGAAGAACGCTTCGGAAGCTTTACGAAGAAATTTAGGGCGGTAAAATTCAGAATTATACTCACAAAATTGGATTTTAGTTGTTCATTTTCATAAAATAAAGGCAATAAGTGTCCACAATAGATCAATAAATAATCTTATTAAAGGTTTTATCGACTTAATATATTATTTTCAAAAAATCTGCGTTTAATAAACAGTTTATTTGTTGATAAGTTGTAAACGCCAAATAGATTATGATTTTTCTAAACAATAATTTTAAAGTTCAATAATAAAATTTTGCATGAATAGGATATTCTTGATAATCAGTTTGTTGTTTCTTAGTTTCAGTTGGTTTGCCAGTTTGAATGCACAACAAACAGAGTTTTATAACAAGCCAGAAGCAAGTTATAGACAGGCTGTGGAACTTTTTGAAAAGCAAGCCTATAACCCTGCTAAAGAAGAGTTCAACAACTTATTAAAACGGGAGTTATTGGATTCTGAATTGCTTAGGGAGAATGCTTCATATTACAGTACTGTTTGTGCTGTAGAACTTGGTGACAAAGATGCATTATCCAGGGTTGAAAAATTTGCTGCTGCATATCCTGAAAGCAAATGGCTTCCTGCTATAAATTTTGATCTTGGTAAAATATATTATGACAAAAGACAATATAGTCAGGCCTTAATGTCATTTGAAAAGGTGCCTCTTGCCGGCCTTTCTAAGGTACAGAAATCCGAATTTCATTATATGAGTGGTGTTTGCTATATGAGAAGAAGTGATTTTGATGAAGCAATATCTTCTTTTGAAAAAGTTAATAAGGACAAATCTGGATTCTTAGATAATGCTGAATTTTACCAAGCACATATTTACTATCAAAAGGGGGAATATGAGAAGGCGCTTTCGTATTTTGAACCTCTGGTGAATAATAGAAAATTTAAAAAATATGTTCCCAATTATATGATAAATATTTATTATCATATGAATGATTATCAAAGAGTTATTGATGAGGGAATTCTTTATATTACTAAAGCTAACCGTAAGTCAAAGGCTGATATTGCGAGACTTGTTGCCAATTCTTATTATCAGTTGAAAGATTATGAAAAAGCCTATGAGTATTATCGAATTTTTGAAAATTCTGCCAGACGAAAGATAAAGCCTGAAGAGCATTACAGAATAGGCTATACCAAGTTTATGTCTGCAAAATACAAAGATGCCATTAGAAATTTTCAGGAAGCAAGTAGTGAAAGAAGTGGTCTATCACAAAATGCCTGGTATTATCTTGGTTTTTGCTATTTGAATACCAGTGAAAATAATTTTGCTCAAAATGCTTTTTTGAAAGCATATAAAGCAAATGATGATGATATAGTAACAACCGATGCCTTATTTAATTATATGAAAATAAGCATTGAGCAGGGAGGAGATCATTATAATGACCCCCTTGGAATTTTGCAGGAGTTTATTGACAATAATCAGAGCAATACGAGGATAGATGAAGCATATGATTTAATGGCTCAGTTGTATTTATCTTCAAAAAATTATAATGCAGCTCTAAAGTCCATAGAAAAAACTAAGTCCCCAAATTTAAAACTAAAGGAAGTATATCAGCAACTTGCATATGTTCAGGGAGTTGATTATTTCAACAGGGCTTCGTATACTGATGCTGCATTATACTTTCAAAAATCACTAAAGTATAACCCGGATCCGAAAACTGAAGCCTTGGCAGTATTTTGGTATGCTGACGTATTATACAGACAAAAGCAGTTTGCAGAGGCTAAGCGGAATTATAATCTTTTTCTGAAAAATCCACAGGCACGGAATACCGGACTTTATGATCAGGCAGTTTACAACTTGGCTTATACTAATTTCAATCAAAAGCAATATACGCTTGCAATTAAGAAGTTTGCCGAGTTTGTGAACTCAGGTAGTACAAAATCTAACCTTAAGACTGATGCAATGTTGAGACTTGCTGATAGTTACTTTATAATCAAGCAGTATGATAATGCTTTGCAGTGGTATCAAAAGGTTATTACGGCAAATGGCAAACAGGATATTGATTACGCTCTGTATCAAAAAGCATTTTGCTATGGTGCAAAAGGGGATTTCAATAATAAAATCTTAACACTTAATACTTTGGTAGCATCATACAAACGGTCGGTACTTTACGATGATGCCATTTATGAAATAGCCTCTACTTATAGTATTTTGAACGACCAGAGACATGCCATTTCAAATTACGAGAAATTAGTTAGAGAAAAACCAGCGAGTAGTTTTGCTAAAAAATCACTGGTTAAAATGGGTTTCCTTTATTATAATAATAATCAGTATGATAGAGCAATTTCTACCTTAAAAAGGGTGATTGACAAATACCCAGCCTCACTGGAGGCAAAGGAAGCGCTTAATACACTTGAAAATGTATATATGGATTTAGGGCGTATCGATGATTATTTTACTTATGCCAAAGGACTTGATTTTGTTCAGGTTTCAACAAGTATGGAGGATTCTCTAACATTTACCACTGGAGAGAATTATTATATTGATGGCAACTGTCCGAAAGCAAAAGAACAACTATCTAAATACACCAAAAACTTCCCCAAAGGAGGGTTTATTCTCAAAGCCTATAATTATTTATCAGTCTGCTCCGAAAGAGAAAGTAATAATGTGCAAGCAATTGTTTATTATGAGAAAATTGTTTCATTTCCGGAAAATCAATATTCTGAAAATGCTCTTTTGAAACTTGCCAGATTTAGTTTCGACCAGAAGGATTATTTAAAATCAATGGAATATTATGAACGACTTTCGGTCATTGCAGAAGATAAGGGCAGAAAATTAGAGGCAATTGATGGTACCATGAGAACTGCCTATCTGATAGGTGATTATAAAAAAGCAGCAGCAATGGCCAAAGACCTTCTTAGAACAGAGAAGGTAAGTGAAGATCAAATTGTTAAGGCGCATTTTATAACTGCCAAATCAGCAATGGAAATGCGAAAAATTAAGCAGGCAGAAAGAGAGTTCAATATTACAGACCGTTTAACAACAGGTGAATTGGGCGCAGAATCAAAGTATATGCTGGCTTTAATTAGGTATCGTTCCAATAAACTTGATGACGCTGAAAACACAATCTATGAACTTTCAGATCAATACCAGTCATTTGGGTATTGGGTAGCTAAAGGTTTTATTTTACTGGCAGATATTTATTATGCACGAGATAACGTTTTTCAGGCTGAACAAACACTTCAAAGTATAATTGATAACTATCAGGGCGAAGAACTTAAACAAGAGGCGCAGGATAAGTTAAACAGGCTAAAGCCTCCCGTAGATGAAACAGAAAAAATGGAAGGTCAAAATGAATAAAACAGGATTAAAAATAGCGCTTATAAAGTGTTTTAGGGTATTATCAACTATAACATTTGTTTTATATGCATTTGTTTCTTCTGGGCAAAATACTCAAAGCCATAATGAGCAGGTAACAATTGTGGGATCATACGACCCAAGCATAAATGAAGCATTTAAGATAAACTCTAAACCTGAAACCAATGAAATTGATTTTAAGGCTAGGGAATTTACTTTCGATTTATTAGATGTTAAACAAAACACCAAAATTGAACTAAATCCTATTAAGGCTGTGACTTTACGGAGTGGTAGTAAAACTAATAAGTTTGATAACTTCCTGAAACTGGGATTTGGTAGCAGGTTAAGCCCCTATCTTGATTTTTATCATTCCAGTGGTGATAAGGGAAACTATAATTTTAATGCTAATATTTTTCATTACTCTTCATTTACATATATTATAGATTATTCACCATCCCCCTTTACCAAAACACTTGCAAAGGTTAATTATGCTAAATTTCTGGATAAGCACATTCTTGATATTGGACTTGAATATGGTTTAAATACTAATAGGTTTTATGGTTTTGTTCCCGAAAACTGGTCGCCATTAATTAGTGTTCCAGAGGATGACCTTAAGCAAATGTTTAACCTTATTAAGGCAAGCGCTATGTTAAGATCTGCTTATAAGGGTAGTTCAAAAGTGCATCATAAAATTGGACTTAATACTTATTATTATTTTGATAAGTTTCAAACTACAGAGTTAAATGTTCAACTTAATTTTAACTTTTACAAAGCATTTGATGTGGTTGATGCACTTGATTATCAGAATATTGGCATCGAAGGGTCTTTTGATTTCTTTTCAAATAATGATTCACTTACAGAGAATACTGAATTTTACATAAATGCAAAACCATACTTTACTGCAAAATATGGATTGTTTAGTTTTAATGCTGGATTAAACTTTGGCTATTTAGGAGATACAGCATCAAGTTTTCATTTTTGGCCTGTTATTGACGTTAATATGAATATAATTCCGGGTACTTTTTCAATTTATGCTGGTCTTAGTGGTAAACTTGAAAAACAATCATATCTGGCGTTAACGACAGAAAATCCTTATTTATCACCTACATCAACACTTGGGTGGTTGAATGAAAAGATCAATGTTTATGGAGGTTTTAAGTTTAGTATTGCACAGAAAGTGGGCTTCGATCTTAAGTTGGGCTGGAAGTCGTTTGAAAACATGGCCTTCTTTGTAAATTATGGCGATTATAGTATTCCAACTCTGAATATTATGGGGCCACTTAATAAATTCAATACTGTTTTTGATGATGGAAGTGTTTTTTATGGTTCTGCTGAAGTTTCGTTAAATATTGGAAAGGATTTTAAACTTTGGCTTGGCGGAAGTTTCAATAATTATAATATGGATTCTCTCACTCATGCATACCATAAACCACTGACAATAGTTAGATTTGGTGCTTCTTACCTTATTGCCGAGAAAGTTAAAATAAGTACAGAATTAATGTATAATGGAATTAGATATGCTTACGATATAACTGGCTTTGCTCCCAAAGTTGTTGAACTTGATTCATATCTTGATTTAAATCTTACGGTGGAATATAAAATAAATGAAAATTTCTCTGCATTTATAAATGGAACTAATCTTCTCAACAAAAACTATGATCAGTTTTATTCATATCCTGTTCAGGGTTTGCAAATTATGGGCGGGCTAATGTATCGGTTCTAGTTAGTGATTTACAGTCTACAGTCTTCATCATTCTACAGTCTACAATCGTCAATCTAAGCGTCCACGGTTAAACATTATTTCTATCAACTAAATTTTGAATTTGCAGCCATGATAAATGTCATTATCTCACCTTTGTATCAGCCTGAAATTCAGTTAAATAAAAATGTTAATAACTTGCCTTTGCCATTACTCCTGTAATTAGGAATTGAAGAGTATTTTTTCTTAAATTTGCACGTTAAAAATTTTTGAAAAGATAAGATGACTGAGGAAGAAAAAGTAAACCTAAGCAAAGAATATTCAGCAGATAACATTCAGGTATTAGAAGGATTAGAAGCGGTAAGGAAACGTCCTGCCATGTATATTGGT
>Ga0164315_10000939_pt1 | contig 21348 bp, 13 predicted proteins | sample GuaBasSedimGuay6_FD_113737 | JGI IMG/M metagenome (GOLD analysis project Ga0164315, IMG submission 113737) | Subseafloor sediment microbial communities from Guaymas Basin, Gulf of California, Mexico - Guay6, Core 4569-2, 0-3 cm | ecosystem: Environmental > Aquatic > Marine > Hydrothermal vents... | reverse complement strand
TTCGTGTATTTTGAAATGGGGCAACCACAAGGGATTGCCCCTACGCAATGCCATGTAGGGGCAATCCCTTGTGGTTGCCCTTTGCGCTAAAATATCTGTTTATTTGTGCTTCAGTACTTATGTGCCCTCTCAAGCTCAACTTTATGATCTGGGTGTACTAACAGATCAACTCTCCCGTTGTTTTAAGAAAGTGGCCACACTTGATACCCAAACTGGAGAACTCACACCCTTTGTCGCACAGAATGGAGATTCAACGCACCACAAACTCAATTACGCACAGTGGCAGCTTGGAATAGGCCCAGAAAGCAGGGCCGTAGAAGAAATGGCTATCTATGCTAAAACATTACAAAAAGTAGCACAAGCCATAAAGGCTGATGATCCACAACAAGAACTCAATCTCTGGCCCTGGCAGGTTCCCTATTCTGGACTTTCCAATAATCTACAGGCTTGGCTTGCTGAGCTTGAGCCTGATGCACTTGTCGTTTTAACGGCAGGCCCTTATCGCGGACTTTCAACGATTGCTGAATTATCCCCTAGCCTTTCGGCTACCAGCCGAGAAGATCACTATTCACTTCCATCTAATCAGGCATTATCCACAACCCATTTGACATGGCAGGAACGCTATTCTCTTAACATCAACAATCCGATATTTGGCTAATAATAGCCAAGTGCCTTTAACCACACTGTTCGGCACTCGTTCGTTATTCTTTGAGCTTCATTGGCGCGAGGAAAACCTCTTTCAAATCAACACACCGCTTGAAAACACTGAGCAATTATCCTTACCCTTATGGTTTCGGCCTATACTCTTTGCTGGAATAAACTTAACTTTTGGCAACCCCAGGTTGCCACCTGGGGCTATTCACATTTTCAGGCTAAAGTTTCGCTCCGCGAAACTTTAGCCTGAAAACCCCTTCAGGGTTGTGCGGATTCAAAAATCTCACTATCCGAAAACCCCGCCTTAAAGGCTCTTTTGAAATGATTTGAAGACTCATTACAATGACACGAAAAATCTTTAAAGAAGGTAAAAAATATACCTTCAGTGATTATTTTGAAATGAGGAATCCCACTGAAGAAATCGTCGCTGAATTGGGGTATTCATTTTCAACACAAGCCCTAACATTACCCCTTAGCACAGAAATTGATCAAGAATGGATTGATAATTTACGGGCATCCTATTATTTAATCATCCCCAAAATTTCCATCAACTCAGAAATCGCTAAAAGAGAATTAATGATTGCACCGATATTACATGGCGTGATCAGAAATGTTGAAGCCAGATTGAATATAGAATACCCTATAGAAATAGATGACAGATTGAGTGGTTACATTGATTATCTGTTTCGCTCAAAACAAGAACTGATTGTTATCCAAGCTAAAAAAGGTGATCTGGAAAAAGGATTTAATCAATTAGCCGCTGAAATGATTGCCGTTGATCACTATGAAGACAATCCTATTCCAAACATTTTATATGGCGCTATCAGTATAGGAGAAGTGTGGCGATTTGCCATCTTGGAAAGAGAAACTCAAAAGATAACGAAAGACATTCATACGTTTAGGTTTCCAGAAGATTTAGACAATATTGTTGCCATACTCACTGGCATTTTAAGCTAAAAGCTTATGGTGTGCCATCACTATGCTAAAATTCTACACTTTTTGTGAGTCTAGTTTTGAATTGCTTTATAATATTTTGCATCAATTTGCATACTTACTTTTTTAAGACGGAAAAATAACGCAAGAGACGCAAACGACGCAAGGATTTCGATTCCTCTCTATAGCGTCTTTAGCGTCTTTAGCTAATCATTAATCAGCGTTTCACGCAACAGTTTTTGCGCGCAAAAACTTTATTTCACGCTGAAGTTTCGCGGAGCGAAACTTCAGCGTGAAATCGTGAAAATCAGGACAATCAGTACAATCAGCGTTCTATCAGGTTTTTAGATTAAAGACGTTGTTGAATGTGATTAAACCGAATTGAGTCAATCTGTTTTTTCCGTCAATCCATTGTACTAGATAGTCAAGTCATACTGAGAAGTATAGCAAAAATAACGACTCAGCATCAGCCAATTGATTTTATTCGTGTCGTACTTTATTTAGGCAACGGGTAGTGAGAGGTGATATGATAAAACACTGATTGATTATACTGATTATCATGATTGACGCTGATTTTTTGATATAGATATTTAGATTATTATTTTCTCACGCATCGAGCTAAGCAACTTGGCACCTTTGCGTCTTTGCGACGCAAGCGTGAGGATCAAAAAAATCTATAGAACGCAGATTCTGCTTCTTATCATGATTGGCGCTCTTTCCTATCTACAAGCTGATACACCATCTACTGAAAACTTCGGAAAAATCTGTAAGTGGTTGATTTTATATTCACTTTCTTTATGTAATTTATTGAAATTATTAATTAACCGCCGAAAAGTTTTCCGAAGTTTTGAGTCTCTAATATTTATGCCGTCCAATTATGAGCTACAAACAACCACAGCCAAAAGCAGACCAATTGTTAGGACAAATCAGCCAATTGTCTCGTGAAGACGAGAAAAATGAAATCTTAATGCGTCGCCTCAGAAATGAGGCAGAATCATTAGTCAACCAATCTGGGCAAGCAAATGACTATATCGCTTTAGGCGCAATAGACACCGTTTTAAACAACCCGCTTCGAGTCAAGGAAACCTTTAATCAGGGCATCGAAAAGTATCCCAATGACTCACAATTACAGAGCAACTATGCGGTATCACTGGAGAAATTGGGATTTGTCAGCGAAGCAATGGACTACGCACAACGCGCTTATGCGTTGCATCAAGGGAATTTATTATTGTTAAATCACCTGATTGGACATTGCATTCAATCAGGGCATTTAACGGCGGCAAAACACTGGCTGGCACAATGGCAGCGATTACAACCCAATGAGCCTCATGGATACTTAGGTTTTGTTGAAAAGGCGAGAGAACTACTACTTCAGTCCAAGGTATCAGATGAGGCCGTAGCTGAACTGCTTCAGATTGCTTATGCCGTTTTGCATGACAATGGCATTTATTACATCCCGAAAAAAGAACTTTCCATTGAACAAGATGAATGTTATTTGACGTGGATAACTTACGACATCGAAATTCCACGCTCTATTGAGGAAAGTGTTGACTTAGGTGTTGAGTTAGCCGACAGATTTGCTCAAACAGAACTGGGTACCCGATTAAATGACAAAGTGCTTGTCCACTACACGCCGGGGTTAAAATACTGATGTCAATTGCTCCAGATGATCTGTTATCAAACGCGAAGAGATTATGTGAAGGAAAGCAAGAATTTGATTGGCGTTGTGCGGCGAGTAAGGCTTACTATGCCGCTTATCACCAATGCAAAGTCGCGGCCGAGACGTTGCCTGAGCCACCTTATGATTCTAAAGCAATGGGGGTTCATGATACCCTCATAAAAAAATTCTCCACCCAAAGTGATTTGAAATTCAAATCCATCGGGTTTATGCTCAGAGAAGCTAAACGCATAAGAAAAAAGGCAGATTATGACATTGATGATCTATTTGAACAATGGGAAGCTAAAGAGACTATTAAGTGGGCTGAGAAAATTTTGGCCAAGTTAATTGAATGAGAGTGCAGAGGCAGGCACTGGGGAGTACTGGGCTCATTGAATGAGATTAATATCATTTTTTGATTTTGTAGAGACGCAATGCTTGCGTCTCCTGCCTAATATCATTTTTTGATTTTGTAGAGACGCAATGCTTGCGTCTCCTGCCTAATATAGCATTTTTCGTTTGGGTTAAATACAAAAAGGGCAACCACAAGGGCTTGCCCCTACGAAGGGTGTATTTAGCGTAGCTTCCCTTCGGTTCATGCAATCGGGAAACGCTATATCATTTTTTGATTTTGTAGAGACGCAATGCTTGCGTCTCGTGCCTAATATCATTTTTTGATTTTGTAGAGACGCAATGCTTGCGTCTCCTGCCTAATATCATTTTTTGATTTTGTAGAGACGCAATGCTTGCGTCTCCTGCCTAATAATCGTCAATCTTTTAAAAACTTGATAGTCGAATATCAGGTTTTTATAGCGTTTCCCGATTGAATAAAGTAGATTTATACCAAGTAGGTATGCAAATGCGATCTGGGCGCATTCCCAAAAAAAGGCCCATTATCAATCAATTGCACCTTCGCGATAAATTTATAACGAAAATCGCACCACCGCAATAAATTCGTAATAAAAGTCACACAACCGCAAAATAAATTTGGAACGAAAATTGGGCTTTCGCAAATTTTTCAATAAAATCTTTCAATAAAATAAAATTTGTACTTCATTCAATCGGGAAACACTATAGATTTGTTCAAAAAATTAAAAATCCCTCACAAGCATTGAACTGGCTTAACGAGCAAGCCATTTAACCTTAGGAAATCCCATGAGAATAGCTAAAGCACAATTAAAACAAGAGATAGATCGTTTGGATGAGCAATATTTAGAATTGGTTTATAATACTTTTGTGTCAATTTTCATACTTATCCAACACCCCACCTTCAGTTGATCAAGTCGTGACTCAAACCGTCAATAAACTGTCTTTGCTGGATGTCTTAGCAAGGCTTGAAGAGATTGAAGATGAATAATTTCCCGATGTAGACACAAATTTATTGCCGCTAGACGACTGATAGCCAGTCATGCTTTAGCACTTAATTTGGTTATGGTAACGGCTAATGTCAGAGAATTTTTTCGCGTTCCTGATTTGAAGGTTGAAAATTGGCTTGAAAACAGTGAAATCCAAAAATGATTCTTTAAAATTTATGTTGCAGCTTAATTCAGATCATTCCGAAAAATAAAATACCCAGGGCAACCACAAGGGATTGCCCCTACTGATGTATTTGTGATTCCCAGTATCTTGTAGGGTGGGTAAGCGGGCGACACATACCCATTTAGTACAACGGATCATGGGATTTAACGGATTGATGAACGAAGCGTTATAGCGTTTCCCGATTGCATGAACCGAAGGGAAGCTACGCTAAATACACCCTTCGTAGGGGCAAGCCCTTGTGGTTGCCCTTTTTGTATTTAACCCAAACGAAAAATGCTATAGTAGCAATGCCATTGAATTAAGGGCAAACACACAAAGGGCAAACACACCGGTTTGCCCCTACGAAAAAATACGCTATATTGTTGATTTCAATGTGATTAAAACGAATTAAAGCTGATCTATTTGTGATTCCCAATGTCTTGTAGGGTGGGATCGCTTAGCGCCACAATCTCAAATCCATGCCAAAAATCTACCACCCGCTTGCCCACCATTGGCTCCCACAATCTCACAACAATGCCAAATGGTGGGATCGCAGTCGCCCCAGAATTAAATATTATCCCAAAATCGAACCAAACGCTTGCCCACCATTCCAAAAAAAGTCGCCCCTTTGAGATGATATAATGAAACATTAATTTCATCATTGGCGCTGATTTTTTGATAGAACGCTGATTTTGCCTCTTGTCATGATTGGCGCTGATGATAGAACACTCATGATGCTGATTTTGATTGGCGCTCTTTCCTATCTATAAGCTGATACCCTCTCTAATAGTTAATTGTTGTCGGATACGATTACAGATGACTATCTCAACATTCCTCAATTTTATTTGTAGAAGCCGTTGATGATAAGAATCGCCAACGGTTTGAGGTAGATTACACTTCTGAGGAAACCAGTGTCATTGTGCATCCTCAGTTCGTGCAAACGGGAAGTGTTTTAACATTGTAAACTTTACTAAAAAGTCCTATTTAAACTGATTTAAAACGCAGGAAATAATAATGCAAGCCATCGAATTTACATCTGACTTACACGATGGGATGATACCCATTCCAGAACGTTACAAAGACTGGTTTAAAAAACCGGTCAAAGTGATATTATTGACAATGGATTCATTACACCATAAATTGGATTCAACAGAACCTTTTGAATTAACAGAAGAAATGCGTGTAGCCGCTGCGGCAAAATGGTATGAATTAGGAAAAATTTCTCAAGAAAAAGCGGCAGAAATTGCCGGACTTAATCGTGAGGAATTTATGCTGACCTTATCCCGTTTACAAGTATCACCTTTTCAATACACCGTTCAAGAAATAGAGGAAGAATTACGAGATGCACATTGAAGAGGTGGTTATTGATGCTTCACCGTTAATCACTTTATTTCGGAGCCAGCAAGCAGAATTGTTAACGCAACTCTTTAGCAATATCTGGGTACCCGATGCGGTTTGGCAAGAAGTGACTGAGAGTGGATATAATGATTTGGCCAGTCAAGGTGTTGCGACTGTCAGTTGGCTCAAGCAAGTGACTGTCAATCAAATCCCTGAAGTGATTAGTCAACAGAATTTAGGCAGGGGCGAATCTGAAGTATTGAGTTTTGCCCTGACTTATCCGAAAGTACGTGCCATGTTAGATGATCATGCTGCTCGTCGCTGTGCAAAAAAGAGTGGTGTTTCTACTTTAGGCACTGGTGGCCTGTTGATTTTAGCTAAACAGCGTGGGATTATTCAATCGGTCGGAAAATCACTAGAGGCATTACGTGCAGCAGGAATGTGGCTATCAGATGATTTAATTCAAATGCTAACCACAAAAGCTGGCGAGTCTTAATTAATATTGAGTAGCACATCTTAACGAAATCAACGATCTCTGGGCACTGGGCTCATTGAATGGGATTTATAACGCAAACGACGCAAACGACGCAAGCATTTCGATTCTTTTCTTTAGCGTCTTTAGCGTCTGTTGCAAAAAAGCGCGTTTATTTTTTTTAATCGCAAGTTCATTCGTTGAACACTGGCGACACGCCAATGCCATTAATTCCAATGTTTCGTAGGGTGGGTAAGCGGGCGACACAATCTCAAATCCATACCCAAAATCTAACCGCCCGCTTGCCCACCATTCGGATCCCACAATCCCACAACAATGCCAAAGGCTGGGATCGCAATCGCCCCAGAATTAAATATTCTCCCAAAATCGAACCAAACGCTTTCCCACCATCCCAAATCAAACGGCACCTTTGCAATCCCCCGTCAAAGCCTCCAAAGCCTCAAAGGCTCTAAGTATCTAATATCTGCCTCGCAACGGCCAGACGTAGTTGGAGTTAGTCTTGCGGTCGATGCTCACGAAGCCGTTGTCGAGGTATACGTACCACGCGTAGTCCGTGTCGGTGGCAAACGGGGTAGACGACCAGTAGGGGTACGCCTGTACGCCCGAGAACGCATCACCTTCTTTCCAAGGGCCGGTACCAGCCGCATTGGAGAGTACGGGCTGCCTATAATTTTCCCTATCTATATATTTCTTATCAATCATCGCTACCCACTCCTCTTTAGTCGGTAAACGCCACATACCCTGTGTCGAACCATCACTCAAACCACATTGTCCATGAGCCAAATTAGCCGCGCTTTGCCGAGCCGTTTCCCAATTCTGATATCCAAAACAATTGGCATTCTTTAACCATATCAATCCACTGCTATTATCTGTAACGGTACCATCGCCATTGTCGGTATAGCGATATGATGAAGGTGCTGGAGACGGGGGTGACTCAACAACGGGTGGTGGCACAACAACGGGTGGCGGTGTAGCGACGACTTGTGGAGTGGCAGTAAAACTGCCCGAAGGGCTACTTTCCTGCCCCGTAGCGTTTACGGCTTTTAGCCAATAAGTATAGCTTGTTCCATTAACCAGTCCATTATGGGTAAATACCGTGCCTGAGACAGAAAGACTTTCAACCGCGCCTCCGGCACTTTGCCAGTAAACCGTATAAGAAGCGGCCCCCGTGACAGCTTGCCAAGTGAAGACGACTTGTGCATCGCCCGCTTCGGCTGATAAGGCTGTCGGGGCAGGGGGTGGTGTGATTTTCGCTTTTGGGATGGCGGCAACTTCTACTGACTTGATACCTTCACGCCCCATCGTATCTAGGGCTGTCACCGAATAGATATAAGTCACCCCATTAATCAATCCGGTGTGCATATACGACGTGGCCGTTACCGAAAGACTGGCTCCCGAACCATCAGAGGCTCGCCAATAAATGACATAAGAAGCGGCATCCGTCACGGGCCCCCAACTGAATACCACAGCACTCTCATCTGGCTGTGCAACAGGATGACTGGGTGCCGGGAGAACCGAGATACAATCAATCACGGGTATTGGTGGTGGTTCATCGCTTAAAGTCGTGGACACTTGGGCAATATTTGAACTATAAACCGCATCGCCATCCGTGAAGGGATTTTTGCCCTCCTCAACATAAACCGCATAGAAGGTATACTGCCCACTCAAACCCACCATCACTTCAAAATCCAAAATCTCATGCGCCTTTTTTGTGGCTTCCAATGACTCTCGGAAAAGTTGCGGCTTTGGACTGAAAGGCTCGAAGGCAAAGGGTGTCATAAATAATAAGGCACCAGTGGGTAATTGTACCGCTGACCATAAATCAACGCGGTGAAAGCGAGACGCGGCTTGTAGGTTTTCTTGTAATTTCAATGAGATACATTCACCTACGTGATAGGTAGGCTTTAATGGCGAGAAGGTGAGTTCAAAAGTTGCGCCGACTGTTTGGGTGACACAAAATAACACGATCAAAATGAGTTTTTGCATAATGCGAATCCTTATTGAGTGTTAGTACAGCGGATCAGGGGAATAAACGGATTAGTTTATTGCTGATTATAACGGATTTTGGGGGAGGGCGAACACGCAGGTTCGCCCCTACAAGATGCGTAGGAGGGCGAACACGCAGGTTCGCACAAGATGCGTAGGGGCGAACCTGCGTGTTCGCCCTTTCTTGCGACGTTCAAAGCCCCATTATTTCTAGGTGTCCCCAAAATCCGTTACAATCAGGTTTATTGGTAGCGTTTATTGGTAGCCTTCAGCCAATCCGTTTATACCGTTAATCCGTTGTACTAGATAGTCAAGTCATAATAATAAGTATAGCAAAAATAGCGACTCAGCATCAGCCAATTGATTTTATTCGTGTCGTACTTTAGGCAACGGGTAATGAGAGGTGATATGATAAAATACAGATGACGCTGATTATCATGATTGGCGCTGATTTTTTTTAATCTTAAGCAGTGTCAATCATTTACATCAGTTTTCTCAGCTTTCTATCTTTTTATTTATAAATAAATCTCACAATGGAAAACTCTTCACCTTCTGATAACACTCAAACCGGTTTCCAGATCGGCGATGTCGCGGGCAATGTGAGCCTACAAGCTGGCGGTGATATTGTGGCCGGCAATAAAACCGTTATTCAAAATATCATTCAGCAAACCCTTAAACAATTCACGTCTTCTCCCTATAAATTCCTCGCTTCTTATGATCTGTCTGATCGGGATATTTTTTATGGACGTTCAGCACTCATTGATGAATTAGCTGGTAAGGTGCCGCGTCATAAAACGATTATTATTAATGGTGCCTCTGGGGCCGGTAAAAGTTCTTTAGTCAATGCGGGTTTGATTCCCCGTTTGGCGGATAATGGGTATACCTACGTCTCTTTTCGTGATTATTCTGAACCGCTACAGCAATTGCGCGATTATTTAATTAAGCATCATCAGATTGTTGAAACGGCCTCGGCTTCTTTATTACAATTGATTCAGCATTTTAGAACACAAGATAGCCATTTAGTCGTCGTTTTTGATCAATTTGAACGTTTTTTGCTGAATGTGTCGCCTACGAAACGGCGTGCGTTTATTGAAGCGTTTAAGCAGTGTATGGATCATACCCATGCTCAAGAAATGAATTTTATTTTTACCTTACGTCAGGAGTTTTTGGGACAAATGTTGGCCGAGTTTGAGACGGTTTTGCCGACTTTCTTGAATGAATCGGCGCGTTTTAATTTACAGCCTTTAAGCTATAAGGAGGCGCGGGATGCGATTATCAAGCCGTTAGAGAATCTTGAGGTTAAAATCGGTTATGATGAGCAGTTTGTTGATGATGTTTTGTTAACAGGCTTGGTGGCTCAAACCCGTGAGCATGAGGGCATTAATCCGCCTCATTTGCAAATTGTCTGTAATCAATTGTATGAGGCAGCTTATCAGCGTTTAAACGCTCAAAGCATGGTTGTCATCAATGCGACACTTTATGAAGAATTGGGCGGCGCACAAGCGATTTTGCAAACTTACCTAGATAAGACTGTTGAAGACATCGCGCCTACACCAGAAAAAACGGCTATTGTTCATGCCTTGTTAAAAGCGATGATAGAAACGGCCGGTACGCGCCAATTTGTTTCTTTACCCGATTTGCACCGCGCTTTGCCGGATCGTTTAGAAATTGAACTCATTGAATTGATTGAGAAATTAAGAGAGAGACGGGTGGTAGAAGTTCGTCAAGCGAGTTATTCGTTATCGCATGAATTTATGGTGGAGAAAGTGCGAAGCTGGTTTGATGAACGTGAAATGGTGCGCCAGCAAGCGAAAGAAACGTTAGAGCGCGGTTTGGCTGAATGGAAAACCTCTGGGGCGCTGTTCAATGAAAAACAAGTTCGCACGATTCGCCAAGGGTTGCCTGATTTAACTGAAATAGAGCAACAATTGTTGCTTAAAAGCAAAGCGGCTCTTCAAAAACAAAAACGGGTTCGTCAGGCATGGATTGCCACTGTGGCAGCCAGTATTTTATTAGCGGTTATCGTGTCTGTGAGCTTTGGAATTTTATCGCGCCTTTCGGCGCAAAAAGCGGAACACGAAAGAAATCATGCCCTGAAAAACCAATCCTTATTTCTGGCAGCGATGTCACACCAAGAAACGCAAAAGGGCAATACGACGAATGGCACCTTATTAGCCTTGGAAGCCTTGCCCAAGTCGATAGCTCATCCTGACAGGCCTTTTGTGCAGGAAGCGCAAGTGGCTTTGTATAGCGCGGTGGCTAATTTGCGAGAACGTCGGGTGCTGATGGGGCATGATAAGCCGATTTCTCAGGCGAATTTGAGTCCTGATGGACAGCTGATTGTGACGGCTTCTGATGATAAAACGGCTCGTTTGTGGGATGTGAACACGGGGCAAGAAGTTGTGCAGTTAATCGGACATGAAGATGAAGTGTGGGATGCTCAATTCAGTCCGAAAGGGGAGCGCATTGTGACTGCTTCAAAGGATAATACGGCGCGTTTGTGGCGGGTGAATGGCTTCGCCATTTCGATTCTAAAAGGACATCAAAAGGCGGTTTATCATGCTGAATTCAGTCCTGATGGACAGCTTGTTGTCACGGCTTCCAAGGATAAAACTGCCCGTTTATGGGATGCGAAAAGTGGGCAACCGGTTGCCGTGCTTGAAGGGCATCAACATGCGGTGAGATATGCGACGTTTAGTCCAGATGGACAGTTTGTGGTAACCGCTTCTTTTGATAAGACGGCGCGTTTGTGGGATGCTAAGACGCATCAACCCGTTTTGGAACCTTTGAAACACGACAGGGCTATTTGGTTTGTGGCCTTTAGTCCAGATAGTAAGCGCATTGTGACCGCTTCAACGGATAAAACGGCTGCGGTGTGGCAGACTCAAACTGGTGAACAAGTGAGTCGGTTTAGGGGTCATGAGGGTTTTGTCAATCAAGCGGTATTCAGTCCAGATGGCCGGCGCGTGGTAACCGCTTCCAGTGATCAAACGGCTCGCTTATGGGATGTTCAGACGGGGCAACAATTGGCCAAGCTTTCTGGACATGAAGCGGAAGTCAGTTCGGCGCAATTTAGCCCTGATGGACAGCGCATTGTCACCATATCGGCTGATAAAACAGCGCGTTTATGGGCGGGCTTGACGGGTAAACCCCTGTTCCGATTGTCAGGGCATGAGAAACAGGTGACGGATGCGACATTCAGTCTTGATGGAAAAACGGTGCTGACAGCCTCTGCGGATAAAACAGCTCGTTTATGGAAACTTGATATTAATCAACCGGTTACGGTGTTTACAGGACATGAAAAGCAGATCACAGGCGCGGCTTTCAGTCCGATTGGACAACAGCTCGTCACAACCTCAAAGGATCGCACCGCTCGCTTGTGGGATGCGAAAACCGGTCAACTCCTTTTTGAACTGACAGGCCATACCGATGACGTGACAGATGCCGCTTTCAGTCCGGTAGAACCTTTAATGGTGACAGCTTCAATGGATAGAACCGTGCGTTTGTGGGCAGTTGAGACGGGTAAACCCGTTGCGGTTTTGAAAGGACATCACAGTTATGTCTACTCTGTTGAATGGAGTCCCGATGGACAACACATTGTGTCGGCCTCAAGAGATAAAACGGCCCGGATATGGGCCGTTCAAACAGGCCAACCTGTGGCCGTGTTAGTTGGGCATCTTGATCAAGTCAAGCAAGCGATTTTCAGTCCTGATGGGCAGCATGTTGTGACGGCTTCCAAGGATAAAACGGCGCGTTTATGGGCGGTTAAAACAGGTAAACAATTAGCCATCTTCACAGGCCATCAAGGTGAGGTTAGAACCGTCGATTTGAGTTCCGATGGGCAGCATCTGGTGACTACCGCTTCTAGGGATAATACAGCGCGTTTATGGGCTGTTCAAACCGGCCAACAACGCTTTGAATTAAAGGGCCATATTCGTACTGTCAGTCAGGCAAAATTCAGTCCGAATGGAGAAGAGGTGATCACTACTTCTTGGGATAAAACGGCTCGCTTCTGGGATGTTGAGACGGGTAAACAACGCATGGTGTTAGAAGGGCATAACGATTTCATTAATCATCTGGCTTTCAGTCCAAATGGACGGCGTGTTGTCACCGTTTCGGATGATAAGACTGCGCGTCTTTGGGATGTGAAAACGGGTAGATCATTGTTGGTATTGGCAGGGCATGATAACGCGGTGATTCAGGTTGCTTTTAGTGCTGATAAACAAGAACAGCAATTTGTCACCGTTTCCAAAGAGAAAACGGCTCGCTTGTGGCGTATTCCCGTTTTCCCAAGGCCTCAAAATCTGATTGATTATGCGCGTGACAATGTTCCGCGCCAAGGCCTGACGGATGAGCAACGTCATGCGTTTTTTCTGGAACGTCTTTAAAACCATAACTACAAGGATTTGATATAAGAAAGGATAAGGCATGGCGTTTTATCACTGAACTTTTTAATTGGTGGGCAACAAAAACACGTTACCCACCCTACATTAATTTAAATGATGGGCAACAAAAACACGTTACCCACCCTACATAAAAGTTATGTTATCAATTCATTCGCACACTCTGTCGCATGGTTTTCCACAAAATTTTACACAGTCTTCTCCACAGCCTTCTTCTTGAGCTTCCTGACACTGTTTTTCCCGTTCTTCTTGCGTGATGATCATTGGTTGTGACGTGATGGGCATCGGTAGTACACGCGGCGTGATGGATAAGCGTGGTTCAGGCGTTTTGGGAAGCCATCGTCTTACAGGCTTTTGGGGAAGCAATCGTATTTCAGACGTTTTGGGAAGTCTTAGGCGTAAACACGCCCTATTGCACGGTTTTCCACAAAATTCTTGACAGTCTTCACCACATCCTGTTTTTTGAGCTTCAAGACACCGTTTTTTTCGCTCTTCAGGCGTGAAGGGCCCCTTGCTTCCATGCCGTTCAAGCGTTTTGGGAAGCTGCAATTTTTCAAGCCTTTTGAGAAACTGTAGTACTTCAGGCGTTTTGGGAAGTTTTAGGTATAAACACGGCCTGTTGCACGGTTCCCCACAAAATTCAAAACAGTCTTCGCCACACCCGCTGTCTTGAGCTTCCTGACACATTTTTTCCCGATCTTCAGGCCAGAAGGCGCCCCACAGCGGAACAATTTTGACATAATCGGCGCATTCCTTTTTTTGAATTTCAAAACACCGTTTTTGCAGTTCTTCAGGCATGGGCATTCGGATTCTAGCCGCCTCTTTAACCGGGAAAGAGTGGAGTACGGCGCTGTCTACTGCGACGCTGTCTACATTGGGCTCCGCCGCTATCGTGTTTTCAGTGACGGCTAATAACAAGCTTAAAACCAAAACAGATTTTTTCATGAGACTGGTTCCATAAATAAATAGGTGGGCAACAAAAATACGTTACCCATCCTACATAGAAGAATGGTGGGCAACATAAACACGTTACCGGCCCCCTACATAGAAGAATGGTGGGCAACAAAAATACGTTACCGGCCCCCTACATAGAAGAATGGTGGGCAACATAAACACGTTACCCACCCTACATAGAAGAATGGTGGGCAACAAAAATACGTTACCGGCCCCCTACATAGAAGAATGGTGGGCAACATAAACACGTTACCGGCCCCCTACATAGAAGAATGGTGGGCAACATAAACACGTTACCCATCCTACATAGAAGAATGGTGGGCAACATAAACACGTTACCGGCCCCCTACATAGAAGAATGGTGGGCAACATAAACACGTTACCCACCCTACATAATGATAAAACGCCATGCCTTATCCGCATCGAATATCAAATCCTTGTAGTTGTTATTATTCATTCACACACCCTATCGCACGTTTTTCCGCAATATTCAAGACAGTCTTCTCCACACCCGTCATCTTGAACTTCAACACACAACTTGTCTTGTCCTTCAGGCGTTTCTGGGCCGCGTGACGTATTAGCCGTATCCCATAAACTTTGAATCTCTAACAAGGATAAGGCCCGCTGATAGATCAGAATATCATCTATTTTGCCTTCATAATGGGCAACTGGGCCTCTTGTACCCTCTTTATTCCCAAAATGTCTGCCCATCACCAAAGGATAATCATTGGTAATTTGATAGGCATGAGACAGCGTTTTTTCCTTGACATTGAGTTTTTTATCACCCAAAACAGCGTAATAATAACTCATTTTCTGGGCACGTTGATCTATCGTTACCGTGATGAAGTACCATTTTTGGGTAGATAATCCAGCAAAAATCATGTCATTTTGGCCCGTTTCACTAGACAGTGCAAAGGTGCCGCCCGCATCTCGAAACAAATAACTATTTTGCCCATCAGCGCCTTTAGAAATCACACTTTGGACATTTTTCAGCGTCGGAACAGAATGGTGTTCAACCCAAAAGGAAATCGTAAAATCGCCCTTTAGGTTTAATGAATCATGGTGAGGTACCCTGATATAACTCTCGTTTCCATCAAACAAATAGGCACTGTTAGGGTGTCCAAATCTATCGGCCGTTAAAGTGGCTTTCACCACCGTACCATGATACTGATGAACACTGTGATCATGGGCATTACCATTAAATGGGTAATAAGCCACTAAGCCTTTTTGCGGAAAACGGATGTCTTTGTCCATGCCATAATTTGGAAAATAGGCGACTAACTTGTCTTCGTCATTAGCATCACTATCCCACGTATAATTTTTCAGATTCACTTCATATTGTGGCAATTGAGTGTGTATCTGGCGATGCTTGTCAATGGCGTAGATAACCTTAGCGGCCTCTTCCATAACGCTATGCCAACTGGGAGAGGATGATTTTTCGGCTGATGCATAAAAATGCTTCAAAAAGGCCGTCGTAAACAGGCCGCCTTTGTTTTTATCGCCATACGCATTTTGGTTTTGAATACTACTAGAGGCAATGATGTAACCACTGCTGTTTTCAAACAGCTTTTGATAATATTTTTGATACTGGCCGATCTGCTTATAAGTCGGCAAATCTTCTCTTGCAGAAAGAGGCGTTAAATCGTCACCATTGATTTTTTCTTCAATCGTGTTGCAAGCATCGACTAACGCGATAAAAAAACGCGGCTTTTTGTTCAGAAGCATTTTAACCACGTCATCCAAAGCCACAGCTTCTTGTTCTTGGTAGTCGCCCGCTAAACTCATATAAGGCCAAGGTGACGATTTGCCTTTGGGACGAAATCCATGGCCTGAATAATAAAAAATGATGACATCCTTTGGTGTCACCGAGAGATTATTCAAGCGCGTTTTTAACTGAGTGGCAGTCAGTGCTTTCCCCTCTTCTTTGCCACGAAGAAGATGGATATTTTCAGGCACCACCTTCAAATGAGTGAAAGTCGAAATGCGCTTAATAAAAGATTGAATATTGGCCAAATCCTGCTCAACGGAAGGCGCAATGTCATTGGCAGCACCCATAATTTCGCTTCGGGTATCGCCAGCAATAATGGCATAGAGTGTGTCTGCCGAAGCACACTGTGGTAAAGCGATTAGCATTGCACTCAGTGCAATAAGCAATCGTAAGTCAAATAGCAAATACAGCAAATACCTTTTTATTATATGGACAATCATCGTTCCTCCTACAAAGAATGGTGATGGATTTTTAGAAATTGTTCACGATTATCAATTCGTGTCAAGATAAGCTGGTCACTTATTTAATTATTACTCGTACATCAACGTTTTCTCAAACTACAGGGATTTGATATAAGAAAGGATAACCCAAACTACAGGGATTTGATATAAAACCAAACTACAGTGGTTTTTAGGGTTTATCTTTTCTTATATCAAATCCTTGTAGTTGTTAAATGGATAACCCCCCACTACTTCGATTTTGTTTAAGCCTCAAAAAGTACACAAGTAAACAGTGCCAAGTATAATAGAGTTTATACCGATTTAACGTAACTCATTGATTTATATAAAATTATCATTTTGAAAAAACGAATAAAATCAATTCGCGCCAAAAGCTTTGCGCGCAAAACTTTTGGCGTGAAATTTAAATTAAATCGGTATAATATCTAATCAATGATCAATTCCACGCAAAAGTGCGTGCAAAAACTGGGGCAAAGAAATCGAATTATCAGATAACTGAAAACTCAGGCATTGGTGAGTTACAGCTATACTAAACGCGGTAACAAACTAAACTTGAGTTTAATGAGAATGGTGGGCAACAAACTAAACTTACCCACCCTACATAAGTTTAATTTATGCCCGTGTGCAGTATACCTATAATTTGTTCTATACTCTGTTGGTTTAGCCGACATCTGTTTTAATAATGTGATAATTGTTCATTGAGCATTGAGCATTGTTCATTGATAATTGTTCAAAGGAGTGATTTAGATGGAACAATCCAGTAAAGCTAATGCCGTGATTCAAACGGCCTTATTAGGCTTTTTTAGCGTGATACTTTATTTCTTACTTTATTATTTTGAAGAGGAAATTGTCGTTTGGACTAGACAAGGCGGTTGGTATTTGATTGTGCCGCTTATTATCGCCTTTCTATTTACCTTTGTGTATGGCGCGTTTGCAAGCCATTTTTGGGATATCTTGGGCGTTAAGGCCAAACCCCTTAAAAAATAACCCCATCTCTTCAAGGAGGACTAGTATGGCAAGACCAAGTCATGCCAAGACATTGATTTTGATATTGTTTTTGTCTTTACAACTGTTGGGCGCTTTTGTCAAGGCGAGCCCCATTTCTAACTCACCCTTTGTTTTTGAACCGGCCCGGCCAGCACTTGAACCGCTGGAAGAGATAACGCTTTCCATATCAGGCACTCATGGTGAGGTTAACTGGAATGTGTTAAAGGGTGAAATTCGTGGTTCGGGTAATCAAGTGATTTATATCGCGCCCAGACAACCTGATTTTGAAATCATCGAAGTCACCGATGCAGCCGGTAAAAGTGGCACTTTGACGTTTGAAGTCAGTGGATTTGTTGATCTCCAATGGGATAATGTCCTGTTTTTTTTGATCGTGGGATTGATTGGTGGCTTAGTCAGCGGATTTCTGGGTGCCAGCGGTGCGTTTATTTTGACACCGGCGATGATGAGTATGGGAGTCCCTGCGATTGTCGCGGTTGCCAGTAATATGTGTCATAGATTTCCTAGGGTGTTTACGAGTGCCGTAAAACGTGTTGAGTCGGGGCAAGCGGACATTAAACTGAGCATCATCATGGGGCTTTCCGCTATCGTTGGCGTGGTTTGTGGGGCCATCCTACAAACCACAATTCAAGCCCGCTATTTCGATGTGGGTTCAAACTTTTATGTTTCTATGGTGTTTATCATCACACTCGCTATTGTTGGCGGTTTAGCCTTCCGTAATGCTTGGAAAATCTCTAAATGGGGGATTTCAGAGAAATCCTTTGAAATCAATAAATTGGCACGATGGGTACAGGGTGTCAAGATTCCTTTGACTATGGTGTACTTTTCGAGTCTGGGTACGCAAGTCTCATGGCTTTTCATCATTCCCCTTGGTTTTGCTAGTGGTTTATTGGCTGCGACGATTGCTGTGGGTGGATTTATCGGGGTACCGGCTATGATGTACGTGTTAGGTGCTTCAGGTTTAGTGGCCTCTGCAACACAATTAGTCCTGGCCTTTTTGATCGGCATAACGGGTACCGTTGTCTATGCATTCTACGGTTTAGTCGATATTCGTTTAGCCATGATTCTGCTTGCCGGTTCCTTGTTTGGTCTCCAATTGGGCACTATCAGTACGACTTACGCTAAAGACTACATGATCAAAATGGTCATGGGTGTACTGATGATCATGATCTTGTTCAGTCTGGCTATGAAAGTGCCGATCTATCTGTCTAACATGGCATTCATTGACAGATTGAACGAGGGGACTGTGAACCTTTTAGAGATAAGCAATTTTGTTCTACTAGTGCTGGCTTTAGTGACGGCTGTGGGCATGATTTTTTATGCTTTCATCAAAGGCTACCTCAAATATCATAAAGAGGAAAGCCTCTGGGATGAAGAATTTGCGATGTCCCCAATGACTGAGTCAGAAGCTTTTCCGACTTCTGCAAGTCAATTATCGCCGATAGGGCGCTTTGAAAAAATTCTAGTGGTAACGGAAGGTTCAGATGCCAGTGTTGGTGCGGTACGGGAAGCGATCAGACTGGCACAAAGAAGTGAAGGCCGTTTGTTAGCCATGTCGGTGGTGCTAACCAATCCTGAACATGAATCTTTGGCTAAGCAACTGATTGAAAAAGAAAATCATGATGCCCTCGCTCACCTAGAAAATGTGAGAACCCGTGCCAACGAGGCGGGTGTTTCTTGTCAAATCACTGTACGTCATGGTATTGATATTTATCATGAAATCCTAGATGAAGCTGAACAAAATCAAGCGGATGTTATTGTCATGGGCAGCAGAGGCCTGACGGGATTGAAGCGATTTCTGATCGGTAGTAACACGGCAAAAGTGATCGGCCGTGCCCAGTGTAGCGTTTTAATTGTACCGACAAAGGCGCAGATAACGGGTAATAAGATCATGGTTGCTGTCGATGGTTCACGTTATAGCGATATTGCGGCCACTGCAACCATTAGCGTCGCGAAATACCTGAACGCACCGGTGTTAGTGGTTTCCATTGTGCGTTCAGACAAAGGAAAACGGCATACGGAAGTGGTAGAAGTGATTAAGCGTGTAGAAGGGTTTATGAGCCATGAAGGTATCAGTGTGGAAGGGCAAGTACTGAGCGGTAACCCGGCCGAAGCGATTCTTGAAATGGCAAAAGCGAAGGATGTTGACTTAATTGTGATGGGTAGTCATGGGCGTATTGGACTTGATATGATGCTGATGGGCAGTGTTTCTGATCGTGTGATCAGTCAGGCAGATTGTGCTATTTTTGTGGTTAAAGCGTAAAATTTATTCTGATTATATATAGTAGGGTGGGTAACGTGTTTTTGTTGCCCACCATCCTCATTAGACATTATACCGATTAAATTTAAGGTTCGCGCCAAAACTTTTTTTGCTATACCGCACATGGGCATAACTTTTCACGCAAAAGTTTTGCGCGCAAAACTGTATTTCACGCAAAAGTTGCCTGCAACTTTTGCGTGAAATGTGAAAAACTTTTTTGGTGGGCAACACGTCGGGAGCCCTACAATTCCCTAAACTCAGCGAAGCTTCCTAAATATAGGGCGAACACTTTCGGCTCGCCCCTACTATAAAGGTTTTTTTAATATGCGAAAATTTTCATCTTATGGCCCTCCAAATACCAAATTACATTATTACGTGCCTAGAGAGGCCATCATTACCAATGCCATAATGCAGTTGAAGGGAGAGGATACTTCTGAGGGAGGGCATTACATCACTGTCTGGGCACCGCGTCAAACGGGCAAAACATCGATCATGCGAGAAGTCTTTTTAAGACTTCCAAAAGAAACACAGTTTGATGTGGTTATTCTCCCTTTACAAGATCTTTGTAATACGACGGATGTCAATATTGTCGTTCAACGACTTGCTCAAAAATTGATGAAAGAGTTGAACTTAGAGAACCTAACCATAAACAGGTTAGAGGATTTTCATCTGTTGTTTGAACGAGGTACCCTCAGTAAGCCCTTGATTTTGATTTTGGATGAGTTTGATGCGCTCTGTGACGCGGCTATCGCTGGATTAGTCAGTGTTTTTCGTAATATTTACACTGTTCGTCAGAATCAAGTGGATAAAGCAACGGCTGAGAAGAATTACTTGTTGCATAGCCTGGCTTTAATCGGGGTACGCGCTGTCTTGGGTGTTGAAAATGTTAAGGGCTCGCCCTTCAATGTCCAACACAGTCTGCCTATTCCTAATTTGACTCATGATGAAGTGGCCTACCTATTCAATTGGTATCAGCAAGAAAGTGGGCAGTCGATTCAGCCAGAGGTTGTTGAGCGTATTTGGTATGAATTTCGGGGGCAACCAGGCCTCACTTGCTGGTTCGGAGAGTTGTTGACGGAAACGTACAATCAAGCCACGAACCTTCCGATTACGATGGCGTATTTTGAAGAGGTTTATGTGGCTGCACTTGACTTGTTGCCCAATAGTCACATTCTTAATGTTATCAGTAAAGCTAAACAAGCGCCCTACAAACCGTTTGTTTTGGAATTGTTTGAAACGGGAACGAAATTTAAATTTACTTATCATGATCCCATCATCAATTTTCTGTACATGAATGGGGTGATAGATGTTGAACAAGTCACTGCTAAAGAAAATTATGTGAAGTTTTTTTGTCCCTATGTACAAAAGCAATTATTCAATTATTTTGCCAGAGAATTGTTTCGGAAAGTTAAGCGGTTATATGATCCGTTTGAAGATTTGTCGGATACGATTACTGAAGACAGTCTCAACATACCTAGGTTATTGCAACGCTATGAGCAGTATTTGCAAGCCAATCGGGATCACATCTTGAAAAACGCGCCGCTTCGTTCGGATGATTTGCGTGTGTATGAAGTGGTTTTTCAATTTAACCTCTATCTTTATCTGACGAGTTTTCTCGAAAGTTATGATGGACAAGTTCAGCCAGAATTTCAGACGGGTAATGGTTCGATTGATTTGTTGATACGTTATGCCGAACAGTTATTTGGATTAGAGTTAAAGAGTTTTGCTAATCAACAACAATATCGTAAAGCCCTCATTCAAGCGGCAAAATATGGGCAACAGTTAGGGGTGAATTCAATTTGGTTAGTGTTGTTTGTTGAAAGCGTAGATGAAAAGAATCGTCAGAAATTTGAAATAGATTATACCGATCCCAAAAAGGGTGTCACTGTGCATCCCATTTTTGTGCAGACGGGAAAAGCAT
>Ga0164315_10000938_pt1 | contig 21377 bp, 14 predicted proteins | sample GuaBasSedimGuay6_FD_113737 | JGI IMG/M metagenome (GOLD analysis project Ga0164315, IMG submission 113737) | Subseafloor sediment microbial communities from Guaymas Basin, Gulf of California, Mexico - Guay6, Core 4569-2, 0-3 cm | ecosystem: Environmental > Aquatic > Marine > Hydrothermal vents... | reverse complement strand
TACTTTCGCTGAAACAGAAGCAAATTTAAAGTCGGTTGCTGTAATTGATGAGAATAAATATCTAACAGCATCAAACTCAGCATTTTTTACCTCATTTACTAATTTATTAACAATAGTAATATCGGCAGCAAGAATGGTGTGATAAAAATTATAAAACTCCCATGTAACAGCCTGTTTATCAGCATTTCTGTACGCTTTTCCTGGTTTGATTATAAGGCCAAGTTCGTCTGAACTTTGGTCCTTATTCGTCACATCAAGCAAATATGTACGATAAGCATTAATTCTGTCTTTTAATTTATATGCTTCACCTTTATCATTCAGTCCAATAAGATAGTTTGTTGTATTATCATACTTATCCTTAGTGGCAACATCTTTTAGCATTAAGACTTTTTTTCTAACTCCAGTAGATAATGTAGAATCTTTGTAATAAAGCAACATTAGTTCAGCAGAATCAATTTTAGATGGTAAATTGTACTCACTAACACCTACAAGCATATATTTAAGGTAATCAAGGTATTCTATCATAACCTCAGTTTTAGCCCTTACTGTTTGTGCCTTGTCCCAGTATTCACCAGTTTTTTCTTTATTTTGATCATACTGCGCCTCAAAATCACGATAAATTGTACCTATCTCTTGTGTAAGACTTTCATTTGTACTCTCCATGCTCTCATTAACAACGAGGAAAGCATTAAGGATGTCTTTGGATACATTAAGAGCCAATAGGGCCGTAAGTACCAAATACATCATAGCAATCATTTTCTGTCGTGGGGTTTCTTTATATCCAGCCATTTGTGTCTATTTTATTTTTAATGGATAAAATTTTGTTAAACAATAATTTAGTGACTTATTAGCCGTTTACATTCATGGCAGTAAGCATATTACCATAAACTTTGTTCAACGATCCCATACGATTATTTAATGTTGTCATTTGATCTGAGAATTCTGATGTTGATGCAGCAGAACTTTCAAGTTTACCAAGGAAATCATGCATAGTAGTATGCAGTTTCTCAGTTGATTGAACTGCTCTGTTTGTGCCCTGTAATTGGATTTCATAAATTGCATTAAGAGCAGCCATATTTTCTGCTATCTTTCTCAGTTGCTCATTGTAAGCATCACCTTCAACAGCTGTAAAGTCAAGAGCCTCAACAGACTTTGAAAGTACATTTGAAGAAATCTTGTAACTTTCTGCTAAACTGATTGCAGAATCAGTAGCACTCTTAACTGAAACAGCAAATTCCTCAGTTGTATCCATATCACTTTTAAGAGTATCAGCGGCTTGAGAATAAGCACTTGCCAGACTGTTTGCTCCTTCAGTTACACTATTTAAACTTTCTGAATAGTTACTAGTTGCATCAGCATCTTTTTTAACTGCTTCATCAAAATGCTTGGCACTTTCGCCTGCTGACTGAAGGTTTGTTGTAAATGCATTAGTTGCAACTGCAGCATCTGTAAGATCTGTTAACTGACCTGCATTGTCTGAAAGCTTTGACATCCCATCTCCAAGTCTTTCAATGGTTTTGTTGTCAATTTGGGCTTTTTCAAACATCTCATCCAATTTCTGTGTAGGAGATTTTTTCTTAAAATCCTGTCCTTTTACACCATGATACATTCCTGATAACTCAGGATATACCATACTCCAGTCAGGTTCTACATGTGGAGGTTCAAAGGCAGAGAATAAAAATATTACGGCTTCAGTGAGAAGACCAAGAGTTAGCAATTCATTTGCATATGGCAAGTGAATAATTTTAAACAATGCACCCACCAATACAACGGATGCTCCTATGCCATAAACCTTGGCCATAAAATTTCTGTAATGTCTAGTTCTTGTAAAATCGAAAAATCCCATGATTATGTTTCTTTAATAATATGTTTGGTTATTATAAAAATTCTTAATTATAAACTCTTGATGCTTTATTTGGATTGTCACCTTTGTTACGTCCAAGATAAGGTTGGATAGTCCTGAAACCAACATATGATTTTGCAGTATCCTGATATTCGTAGGCTCTTGTTGTAACTTGAAGGTAATAAGCAATATCTTTCCAAGAACCACCACGAATAACTTTTCTTTTCATTACAGGTGGATCATCTTCTTTTGCTGTATATGTGTAGTTAGGATTCATATCCCAGGTAAAGTTATAAGTTGATGGGTCAAATGCTGAGTTTGTCCACTCGGCAACATTACCAGCCATGTCATACAGTCCCCAGTCATTTGGTGGATAATGTGCAACAATAGAAGTACGAAGATCGCCATCAGCAATATAATCTCCTCTTAAAGGTTTGAAATTAGCCAAGAAGCATCCCTTTTCATTTCTAGTGTAAGGACCACCCCATGGATATGGATTAAGTGCATAACCTCCACGTGCTGCCCATTCCCATTCTGCTTCAGTTGGTAAACGGAACTCTGCAAAGGAAACCTCGCCCTTAGTTGAACTTATGTGAGCATTCTGCAATTCTGTTCTCCACACACAGAAAGCCCTTGCCTGTTTCCAGTTAACGCCAACAACAGGATAGTGATCGTAAGCGTTATGCCAGAAATATTTCTCTGTCATTGGATCATTAAATGAATATGTGTAGTCGTGAATCCATGCAAGTGTATCAGGATAAACACCAATAGTTTCTTTTCTTACATAAACAGAACGATCGCGTAAACCTTGAGGTCTGTTAGCTAAACCTGCATTTCTGTAGTCTGCTTCTTCAGAAAAATCTTTAGCAGCAGCAGCATGAAGGTCAACCCAATAGTACTCATACATAAGTTTACGTGTATCTATTTCTTTTCTGCGGAAATACCTTTCGTGTTCCGGAAGATACATATCTTCCAAAATATCTCTCACATCCTGATCTTCACTGTTCCAGTCAATTTCAGTTTCCCAGTTTAGATACGGAGGGTCATAGACTTCACCAGTTTTTTCGTTTTCTTCAATTAGGAACTCTTCAGGTCTGACATCGCCAAGTACTGTTCTGGCAATTGAGTCACGTACCCAAAATACAAACTGTCGGTATTCATCGTTTGTAATTTCAGTTTCATCCATAAAAAAGGCTGAGACAGAAATAGTTTTAGGTTGAATCAAATGACTGTTGGTAATATCCTCGTCACCAGCACCCATTGTGTAACTTCCTAATGGAACAAAAACCATCCCGTAAGGATCGGGTTGATAAAATGGCTTTGACTTTTTTCTTGTCCCAACAAGTTCTCCATTTCCAGAGTTGTTACAACTACCCAGAAATAAAATAACGACTATGTATAGAATAAGTCTTTTCATAATGAAAATTTGATTTTAGTATCAGTATAATTCTCTTTTTAAAAATTGAGTGGCCAAAAGTAAAAAATAAAATAGATAAATTTAAGCAGCACCCAATAAAAAATAATAATATTATAAATACCTTGTGTTTTTATACCTGGTACCAGACTTATCAGTATCAAGTTTAAAACAATATCCAAGGTGTATTTCATGACTTCCCGGCACACCAACAGCAAGTGTTGGTATGTCATAAGCATAACCAACTCGGAAATCTTTTATGCTCACCCCCACAATCACACCAACCGATTCCTGAAAGCGGTAGTTTAGTCCACCCCAAAAGCGGTTATTGTACTTAACGATTGCAGAAAGATTATATTGTGTTGAATATATGTCACTTTGAATCAGCAAAGATGGTTCAATTTCAAATTTAGGATTGTTCGGTAAAACAAATTGATACCCGCCAACAATGTAAAAAGTTCTGTCATTTTTAATCCCAACCTCATCTGCTGTAAGTTTTTTTGCAGAGGTTTGAAGTAAATTAGTTGCAGATACTCCAAAATAAAACCGGTCGGGAGAACGGAAGAACAATCCAAGATTCGCATCTACAATCATAGAACTTTGCTCTCCAGTAAGTAATACAGGGTCGTTACCCTGATGAGGATTAAATCCTGAAAAATCGATACTGCGATTTATTAGATTTATTCCGGCACCAATTCCCAGTTTACCCATGGACATATCAAGATGAAAAGAATATGCTAATTGTAAACTTATATCAGACCATTGTGCTAGTTGATCTTGCGTAATTGATCCTCCAATGCCACCATGTAACACTTTGACAGGCGAATCAGCAGAAATAAAAAAAGTTTGTGGAGAAACACTATTGCCTTCACTATCATTAAATCCAGCCCACTGTTGCCTCATTATTCCATTAATACAAATACCTTCGCCCATTCCTGCAAATGCCGGATTGCTAAGCATTTGGCTGTTTTTGTATTGAGTAAACATAGGGGCTTGCTGGCCTACTGATAAGAGTGGCAGCATGAGTAATATGACTAAAATTATTTTGTAATTGCTAATGATCAATTCCTTTATTAATTAAGCTAGGCTAAAATATAAAATTTCTACCTAATAACACCTAGAATTTACTTTTGTTGCGATTATGACAACATTTTTTTTTTGATAGTTGCAGGGGGTTGATAAAAACAGTGTTTTTTGTCATAAGTTATTTTACAATATGGGACTCCACTATTTCATGTTCATCCTAAATCGTATACTTTCCCCCAAGACAAATGTCCAATCCATAAGCCCTTTCAAGCATAGGATGATTTGTAGGCACCAGCCTTAATTTCCCACCCACTTCTTCAAGTGGGATACTTGTTATCTCATCTTTTACAATGGCAACCATTTTTCCAAAATCATTTTTTGAAATTAATTCAACCGCATAAGCACCATAACTTGATGCAAGAAGTCTATCCATTGGTGTTGGACTTCCTCCTCTTTGAATATATCCCAATATGGTTTTTCTGGTTTCAATACCTGTGCCAACCTCAATTTCTTCGGCGATAAATGAGGCAGCCGATCTTTTCTTTGGTGCCTTAATCCCTTCTGCAACAACAACAATTGAATATGGCTTTTTCTTTTTTGCTCTTTCCAGAAGGTATTGATTAATTCTGTCCATATCGTAATCAAGTTCAGGAATTAAAATAACATCGCCACCACCAGAAAGTCCTGCATAAAGGGCCAGCCAACCAGCATGATGTCCCATTATTTCAATTACCATTATTCTTTTATGTGAGTTGGCAGTTGAATGTAGTCTGTCTATTGCATCAGTTGCAATGTTTAAAGCCGAGTCGAAACCAAAAGTTTGATGAGTCCCCCACACATCATTATCGATTGTTTTTGGAATCCCAATAATATTTAATCCTTCTTTAACTAGTCCTGCTGCAGTTCTTTGTGTGCCATTGCCTCCAATACAAACAAGACAATCGAGACCTAATTCGTCATAATGTTTTTTAATCAATTTGGGTTTATCAATTGACAAAGGACCTGTTTTCTTAAATGGTTTTTCTCTTGAAGTACCAAGAATAGTTCCTCCCAGAGTGAGTATTCCCGATAAAGAACTTTCGGTGAGCTCTGTAAAGTCCTTATTGATAAGGCCGAGAAAACCTGATGAAATGCCTATCACCTCCATGTCATATTTTACAATGGCTGTTTTGCCAACACCTCTAATGGCTGCGTTTAAACCTGGGCAATCTCCGCCAGCTGTTAATATGCCAATTCTTTTTTGTTTACTCATATTCATATTATTAAAGGATTATACTTTCAGTTCTTCACCTTCTGTTTTTGCTATTACTACTGCACCACAACTGTCACTCCATACATTAGTGGCAGTTCTAAACATATCCAAGATCCTGTCAACTGCAATGATGAGTCCCACACCTTCAAGTGGAAGTCCTATTGCTGTTAATATCACTGTCATCATAACCAGCCCTGCCATTGGGATGGCTGCTGCTCCAATGGAAGCCAAAAGTGCAGTTAGAACAATTATTATCTGATCAGCAAAAGTAAGTTCGAAGCCGTAAACCTGTGCAATAAAGATTGCGGCAATACATTCGTAAAGTGCTGTTCCATCCATGTTTACGGTTGCTCCCAGCGGCAATGTGAAACTGCTAATCTTATTCGACACTCCCGATTTTTCCTCCACTGCATTTATGGTAAGAGGTAATGTGGCTGCTGATGAGGAAGTGGAAAAGGCAGTCAATAGTGGAGTAGTCATATTTTTAAGATGTCGAAATGGGTTTGCCCTACCAATAAATTTTACAATGAGGGGTAAAGTAACAAACGCGTGAATGCTTAATGCAACTATCACAGTTATCATATAAAGTCCCATGCTACTTACCAAACCCACAAAATCATCCTGATCAGCAACAGTTTTTGCCACTAGTCCGAACACACCAAGAGGAGTGAATTTGATAATAAAAAGTGTAATTTTCATCATCACTTCAAAAATTGATGTGAAAAATTGCTGCAAGATTTCACTGTGTTTTTTACTAACTTTAGTAATAAAAAAACCAAATAAAACTGCAAAGAAAATTATTGACAACATCTGATTTTCAACCATCGCTGTTAGAATATTTTCTGGAATGATCTCTATTAAAATCTCTTTGAAGCCTCTTTGTTTTTCAACTAAACCTTCAACTTCCTGAATAAAGTTGATCTGAGCTCCAACACCGGGTTTGATAATATTCACCAAAATTTGGCCTGTAATAATGGCAAAAAAACTGGTGCTAATGTAGAAGAGGAGAGTCTTTCCGCCCAGCCGACCAAGGTTTGCACCAGAGCCAATATTAGTTATGCCTGAAATAAGTGAGGATAGTATTAATGGGATAATCAGCATTTTTAATGCACGCATAAAAAGATCTCCCATCCAACTTACATTATCAATGGCTGTGTTTGAATAGGCTGCTTTCACCAATTTTGTCTGGTATTGTTTATATTGATCTGTACCAAGTTGATGCTCAAAGTCCTGCTGAAACTCTAATAAAGTTGAGTATTCACGACCCTCTAAAGTTTTGATGCTGGTGATTACATCACTTGAAACATTTTGCTTGTTGAGTGTTTCTAAAGATTCGCTGGTGATTACATAATGTGTAGAGAAATATAAACCATAGCCAATGGCTAAAAGTAATGCAATTAAAATCTGCCAATGCAGTGCAAGTTTTCTCATAAATTTAATACTTTTGTGCAAAGCCAAAAATACAAAATAATACAACTTTAGTAATGCTTTGATTGTCTGTTCAATTAAAATCATTTCAAATGAAAAAAATAATAAATCTAATTATTGCATTGCTAATAGCATTAAACGGGTTTTCACAGTATCAAAACATACTTATTAGTAGCACATCGGGACCTAACGAGCCATCAATCTGTATGGATCCTCAAAATCCAAATCATCTGGTTGCTGGGGCTAATACTAACAAATATTTTATTTCATCCGATGGAGGATTTAGTTGGTCTCCAGGGATTTTAACATCGCCTGAATATGGTGTTTGGGGTGACCCTTGCATTATTGTTGATACAGCAGGTGACTTTTATTTCCTTCACCTATCAAATCCACCAGACGGAAGTTGGATAGATCGTATTGTTAGTCAAAAATTTGATTTTGACACTTTTAACTGGAGTGAAGGAAGTTTTATGGGAAAAGATGGCACTAAAGCTCAAGATAAAGAATGGGCTGTTGTTGACAGTGCAAATAATAACATTTACGTTACCTGGACCCAGTTTGATGCTTATGGGACTAGTGATCCGGATTTTTTTAGCAACATTATGTTTAGTAAGTCTGTAGATGCTGGTGAAACATGGTCGGAGGCAATGCAGATTAATCAGGTTTCTGGCGATTGTATTGATGATGATAATACTACTGAAGGTGCCGTACCAGCAGTTGGTCCAAATGGAGAAATTTTCGTTGCATGGGCAGGACCAGAAGGTCTTGTCTTTGATCGATCTTATGATGAAGGTGTAACATGGCTTGAAAACGATATTTTTATTTCAGATCAGCCTGGTGGTTGGGCACTTGATATTCCAGGTATTAGCAGATGTAATGGCTTGCCAATTACATGTTGTGATATTAGTTACACTGAAACACGTGGGACTATTTATGTTAACTGGACTGATCAGAGAAATGGTACTGATGACACTGATGTTTGGATTTCTAAATCCATTGATGATGGAGACACATGGTCGGAGCCCATAAGAGTTAATAATGATGAGCCTGGAAAACATCAATTTTTTACATGGATGACCATCGATCAGACTAATGGTGATGTTTTGGTGGTATTTTATGATAGAAGAAACCATGATGATACGGGTACAGATGTTTACTTGGCCAGATCTACAAATGGTGGTGAAAGTTTTGAAAATATTTTAATTAGTGACAGCCCATTTTATCCAAGTTCTTCAGTGTTTTTTGGTGACTACAATAATATCACTGCCCACGATGGACAAGTACGACCAATTTGGATTCGTGCTGAAGGAACCAATAGATCTGTATGGACAGCAATAATTGATTTAACAGTTGATATTCGTGAAACACAGGAGGCCACTCCTTTAAGTTTGTCACAAAACTATCCTAACCCATTCAGGGAATCAACATTTATTTCATTTAAGTTAATAAAAAATGAAACTGTTAGCCTTGCAGTTTATGATGTTTATGGAAGAAGAGTTACAAACCTTATTAGTAATGAAGACTACGAAATTGGAAAACATGAAATTAGTTTCATCCCATCAGAATACAATTTGAAGAGTGGAATTTACTATTTTGTGCTCTCATCCTCAAATAGTTTGCAGAAGAAAAAGATGTTGATGGTTGATTAATCGGTTGATAAAGTTTGAATTAAGTTCGCTCAACTGTAACAAATTTCCTAATTTTGCCACTAAATAAATAAAGTTACCATTAGTTTTATGAATGGGGATTTAAAAGTTTTAATTAGTAGGATACGTGAGATTGCAAATAGAGATGGTATTGAAAAGATTACCATCACAGAGTTAGGCAAGCAACCGGAAATAGCAGCAGAACTCAAGAAAAATAAAATCACTTCTAACAGCAAACTCGTAGAATACATCCTGGACAATGAGAGGGAAATGTTTGAAGTTATTTTTGAAGACAACAACTTCGATAATAACTTTGATGCGATTGACATTCTATTTACCGTAAGCCGTGAAATGGGCTCTAGGTTTTTTAGTTTAAGTCCTTCAGTTACACATAAATACAAGAAACTTTACCCTGTTGTTTTTCAAAAGCACATTGAAAAACGTATCGATTTTATATTCAAAAAAATTAGCATCAACCTTCAAAAAGGAATTAGTCAGGAACTTTACAGAAGTGATGTAAGCATTGAACTTGTTGCCCGCCTTTATATTTCACGATTAATAGATTTACACGATCCTGATAATTTTCCACCTGAAGAATTCTCCTTTTCAACAATGTTTATGCAAATGTTCGAGAGTTTTGTGGAAAACATTGCCACAGAAAAAGGTATGAGGCATTTTAAGCATAAAAAGGAAGAAGCCAAAAATGAGGGCTATGGGGTGTAGTGAAAAGTTATCAGGTTATCAAGTTGTCAGGTTATTAGTTCATTAAGTTATGGTTGTATCATACACATAAACTTCGATAACAAGATAACAATGAAAACTCTTTTACATAAAATTCTACTTCCTCGCTTCAATCAATAGTTCTAGCATTTTAACACCTGCCTCAGTAATAACTGTTCCCGGACCAAAAATAGCAACTACACCACTGTCGTATAAAAACTGATAATCCTGTGGTGGAATTACACCTCCCACTATTACCATAATATCTTCACGTCCGTTTTTCTTTAATTCTTCAATTACTTGTGGAACTAAAGTTTTATGGCCGGCAGCGAGGCTTGATACTCCTAAAATATGCACATCGTTTTCAACCGCCTGACGGGCTGCCTCAGCAGGAGTTTGGAATAATGGTCCAATATCAACGTCAAACCCTATGTCGGCATAACCTGTTGCTACAACTTTTGCTCCGCGGTCGTGGCCATCCTGACCCATTTTGGCAATCATTACCCTTGGACGACGTCCTTCCAGTTCAGCAAATTTATCTGCCAATTCATGAGCTTTCTTAAACGATGCTTCATTTCCTGCCTCCGATGAGTAAATGCCAGATATTGATCGAATAGTAGCTTTGTATCTTCCAAAAACTTCTTCCATAGCATATGATATTTCTCCAAGGCTTGCTCTGTTTTTTGCTGCTTCCACTGCAAGTGCCAGTAAATTACCTTTGCCCGTTTTGCTTGACTCAGTAATTGCCTTAAGATCTTTTTTTACTTTTTCTTCGTCTCTTCCCTCCCTAAGTTTTGCAAGTCTTTCCAACTGGGCGATTCTTACTGCTGTATTGTCAACTTCCAATGTTTCAAGCGGATCTTCTTTGTCAAGTCTGTATTTGTTTACACCAACAATAATATCCTTGTTAGAGTCAATACGGGCTTGTTTTCTGGCGGAAGCCTCTTCAATTCTCATTTTAGGAAGTCCTGTGTCAATGGCTTTCGACATGCCCCCCATTTCTTCAATTTCTTCAATTAGTGCCCATGCTTTGTCAGCGATGTCTTTGGTCAGTTTCTCAACATAGTATGAGCCAGCCCATGGATCAACTGATTTGCAAACATCAGTTTCCTCTTGAATGTAAATCTGAGTGTTTCTGGCAATACGTGCCGAGAAATCGGTAGGTAAAGCAATGGCTTCGTCAAGAGCATTAGTATGTAATGATTGTGTATGGCCTAACACAGCACCCATAGCTTCAATACATGTACGGGCCACATTGTTAAACGGATCCTGCTCTGTTAAGCTCCATCCAGAGGTTTGAGTGTGGGTCCTCAAGGCCATAGATTTAGGGTTTTTAGGATTGAACTTTTTCACAATTTTTGCCCATAGCATACGTGCTGCCCTGAGTTTTGCAATCTCCATAAAGTGGTTCATTCCCGCTCCCCAGAAAAATGAAAGGCGAGGGGCAAATACATCAATATCAAGGCCTGCCTCAATTCCTGTCCTTATGTAGTCAAGTCCATCAGCAAGAGTGTAAGCTAACTCAATATCGGCAGTTGCTCCTGCTTCCTGCATATGGTAACCAGAAATAGAAATGGAGTTGAATTTGGGCATATTTTGTGAAGTGTATTCAAAAATGTCAGCAATAATTTTCATTGAAGGTTCAGGTGGGTAGATGTAGGTATTTCTAACCATAAACTCCTTCAAGATATCATTTTGTATTGTACCTGAAAGTTCATCAAGTTTTGCCCCTTGCTCCAAAGCAGTAACAATATAAAATGCCAAAATTGGAAGTACGGCACCATTCATTGTCATTGAAACGGAAATCTTGTTTAATGGAATCTCATTGAAAAGAATTTTCATATCGAGGATTGAATCGATGGCCACACCAGCCTTGCCAACATCTCCCACAACCCGCTCATGATCTGAGTCGTAACCACGATGTGTGGCCAGGTCGAATGCAACAGAAAGTCCTTTTTGCCCAGCTGCTAGGTTTCGACGATAAAATGCATTTGATTCTTCAGCTGTAGAAAATCCAGCGTATTGTCTTATTGTCCAAGGACGAGAGGCATACATACTTGAATATGGTCCCCTCAAAAATGGAGGTAATCCAGCAACAAAGTCAAGTTGCTCCAATCCTTCAAGTTCTCTGGAAGTGTAAACAGGCTTTAACTTAATATGTTCGGCAGTTGTCCAATCGGCTTCCACATTATTTTTGGCCTCCCAATCAGTATTTGTTAAATTACTTTTAGGACTGGTTTTTATGTTTATATTTTTAAAGTTTGGTTTCATTATTAATGTGTTACTGGTTGCTAGTTACTGGTTGCTGGTTTTATCTTGTCAATCCCTAACTCTTTCTGATACCTTTGAAGTTCTTCCAGAGCATTGGTTTTAACATGGACGAAGTTTGTAAACCCATTGGATTTAAGTTCTTCGATCATATCTTTTGGATAACCTGCTAACACAACAATTGTATTATCTTTTAGAGCATTAAATACAGTAAGTGCTATTTCTTTGTACTCTTCATCCGAACTACAAATAACCACAATGTCAGGATCCTCAGTTTTTGCTGCTTCAATTCCTGATTCTATTGTTTCAAACCCCGTGTTATCTATTGACTCAAAACCTGCACATCCAAAAAAGTTAGCGGCAAACTGTGCTCTTGCTTTACGCATAGCTAGATTACCATAAGTAAACATCCATACTTTGGGGCGTGAAGAATTTTCAGAAAATTTATCGGTTGCAAAGCGTAAATTTTCAAACTCCATTGCTACTCTCAGTGGCTTTAGTGCCAGTTCATTTTGAGAATCAATATCGTTTTGCTCTATTTCAGTAATTTGTTCCAGAGTATTTGGATATTGATTTGTTCCAAGAATAATCTTTTTCCTCGAAGCTACCTCTGTTCTTATTTTTGTTGCTTCTTCCTGAATTTTATTAGTTATGAAACCCGATTCAAAGGCTTTTAAATAGCCTCCTTTTTCTTCAACTTCAAGGAATAAATCCCAGGCATTTTCTATTAGTTCATCCGTAAGATTTTCAACATAATAAGAACCAGCTGCAGGATCGTTTACCTTGTCAAAGTGCGACTCTCCTTTAAGCAGGAGTTGCTGATTTCTTGCAATTCTTATTCCTAATTCTGATGTTTTCCCTGAAACAAAATCAAAGGGAAGGACTGTAATAGAATCTGCTCCACCAAGTGCAGCCGACATTGTTTCGGTTGTAGTCCTTAACATATTTACATATGGGTCGTAAACAGTTTTGTTTAATGAAGAACTAACGGAGTGAATATGCATTTTAGCAGAGTTGCTGTCACTTATGCCATACTCATTTGTAATTTTGGCCCACAAAAATCTTAAAGCCCTAAGTTTAGCAATTTCAATAAAGTATGAAGAGCCTGTTGCAAAATTAAATCTGATATGTTTAGAAACGTCATCAATATCTAATCCTTTTTCAGTTAGAAAATTCAAATATTCTACGGCCATGGAAAGAGTAAAGGCCATTTCTGAAACAGTTGAAGAACCAGAATTATGGAAGATGCTCCCATCAATAGTTAAACAATGAAAACCACTTAAATAATTTACCTTTTCAAAACATTTTAATAAGGAAGCAAATTCCTTTTCTTTATCAATATTTGATTTTCCAAGAAGTGATATTTCTGAAAGCGGATCGCAAAAAACACTACCTTTAATCTCATTCAGATTACGATTGTATTTTCTGGCTAGTCTTTCGATTATATCAATAAGTTCAACCGTATTATCCACTCTAAAGTTAACCTCCATCAAGTCGAGACGGATATTGTAAAGAAGGGCTTCAATTTCCTTTTCCTTGGGACGACAACCTTTCTTGAAGTTGAAGGCTAAAGAATCGATACCTTTCATTCTGATTTCCAAGGCTTTTTTATTAGCGCCGTCAAAACTGTCAACCTCAATTAACTGATTTACCTTCCAATTATTAGTTTTTGCATTATTCCCCCTGGTAAAAGGGAAATCACCTGGGAAACTGTTGAGATATGATAAGTCGTCAAGATCCTCTTTAGTGTAAAAAGGCTGCATGGAAAAATCATTGTTTATCTTCCAAACAAGTTTTCTGTCGTAATCTGCCCCCTTTAAATCTTTAATGATTTTTTCTTTCCATTCTTCGGCTGTAGATGCTCCGAACTCATGAAAAAGTTTTTCTTTTTCCATTTTAATTTTTCTGTTCAAAAAATGATTTGCAAAAGTACTTTAAAAAAGTTTAGATGGGCATTTCTTTGTGAAAATATTAACAGTTATTCTTGTTAAGTTAGAGTATCTTATCTTGATGAAGAAACTAAGTTTAGTACTCTTCCTCCACTCAATTTATCCTTATTCATTTCCTGTACCCGGTACTCTCCTTTGACAAACATTTTAGCCTGATCGGAATAATGTGGACTCATAATATTTCCTGATTGTCCGGTTGGGATTATTGACAGGGATTTATCAGGATTTGCAAAGTCAATAAGCATACGCATTGCAGGGCCCGATTTTACTTTGTAAGGTCCATGACCGCTGTAACTAAATGCTTCCTTCACAATTATTTCATTGCCACCCTTATCAGCAAACGGACCAACATTAAAAATCATGTCAAAAGGTTCTTTTCTGCCAATTGGATGAACATGGGTAAGAGTGTGAACTTTCCCCCATTGCCAATTTGTTAAGTCATTACCAAGATTTTTATTAAGGTCGGTAAGTGCAAGTTGTAATGCTTTAGCAAATTGTTGATTTCGGGTTTCCACAATGTCCATTGTTTCAATATTGTCCCACCATGGAGAAGAATCATTGAAAAATAATCTCTCAATTGACGATCTCATGGGATTCGAACTTACTATCCTTTCAAATTGATATTCACCCAATTCATCAGCCATAGTTTGCTTTAGGATATGATAAATCAGGCTACTGTAAATTGTTGGACTAATGCTGCTTGTTACATATTCTCCATCCCATTCAGCAAGATGATTGATCGCTTTTGTATAAGTAGTGCCTTCACTTTTTAAAGTGCTTAGATCTACAGAACCTAAAATTAAATCCTTGATTTTAATGTCTCGGTTTGATTTAACATCATTTTGAATGCGTTTCATGCCATCAAGGTTCCAGGTGTTTTGACTATTTACAATTTCTTCTACTCTTGCTGCCCGGTAGCCAGGTGAGTAATAACCAGGATATTCAATACCATCAATTCTCATGGGAGCATTGTTGGCAGTACAAATGAATCCATCTTCAGGATTAATCAGTTTCGGATTTTTATCAAAACCATAAAAGCCTTTAAAGTCATTCGTGGAATCACTTCCATTCAAAATTAATTTTGAATTTATTGATTGTGAGCGCATTGGAATTTTACCCGTTGTCCACCATGCGATATTGTCATTTTTGTCGCCATAAACAACATTAAGGCCAATAATATCTACCAATTCTGCTGCCTTCTCAAAAGTGCCGATGTTTTCTGAATTGTTGATTTCATAAAGTGCTTCAAGAGTTGTGGTTTCTTCTTCATGAAGAGCCCACCAAAGGCAAATTGGTTTTTCCTCAAGTTTTGAAATTCTAGTGTAAACCTGATTTAACTCTGGTCCATGTACACTTGTTCTCAGATTAAAACTAACACTTTCGGCATCCTTAACTTTAATAATATGATTGAGGACCTTAAAGTTATTCCAGTTGCCATTATGCCAATACTGATTATTATTTTCAGGATTTATCTTTTCACGATAGAGATCCATATTGTCGTAAGGGAATATCGTTATGCCCCAGCCATAATTACTATTGTGACCAATTACTGCAAAAGGAACTCCTGCAAGGTAATATCCAAACATTTCAAAACCGGGATAATTAATATGAGCTTCGTACCAGACTGCAGGTTGTGAGTAAGCAATATGAGTGTCGTTAGCCAAAAGCACCTTTCCGCTTTCTGATCTATCCTTACTCATCACCCAGTTATTTGACCCTTCCCAAATGGGAATTGGAAGATAATCCTGAAGTTCTATTGGACTCAAAAAGTCTGATAGAACTTCGCTTTCCTCATAAAGTTTTGAATTTGATAATGAGTCGATATCAAAGTCTACCAGGTATTTGTCGCCCAGAGTTTTGTAAATATTGCTCATCATTGGCTCAACGGAGATAGCAGAGGTAAATGAAAGTGACATATATCCAATGGCAGTGTAAATATCTGCTGCGGTAAAATGCTCAGGTTCGAAACCGATTAAAGTAAATTCAACAGGTAAATTTCCCTGATCAATAAAACGATTAATGCCATCAAGGTAGGCGAGAGATTGTTTTTTAAAATCTGCATCAATATTTTCGAAGGCCTTTTTAGAACTCTTTTCTGCTGCCTGCCTAATGGATAGAGTTAGCATTATTTTGTCTGTTGGCAGTAAGGATTCTCCCAGTATTTCCGATAGTTTACCACTGGTAGCCCTGCGAATCATTTCCATCTGGAAAAGCCTTTCCTGTGCCTGAGCATATCCAAGAGCAAAATAGGCATCATTGGCATTGTTTGCATAAATATGAGGGACACCGAAATCATCATAAATAATTTCAACAGATTCTTTAAGTCCCTGTAGTTCTAATTCACCTGAATATGTTGGAGCAGTTGATTTTAGCCAGAAATATGAAAAGGTAAAGAGTAGAAATAATAGAGCAAAAAAGCCTATTAATATTTTAATAAGGATTTTCATAATAATTAGTTTCCCCAAAAATAGGAAAATAAAAAGACTAACTGCAAAGTCGCTGAGTCGCAAATGTCTATCACTTAAATCCTCTGCGTCTTTGTGACTCCGCAGTTAAAACTAAGTGGAAATCAAATGTTAAAAAAGTTTGATAACAGGTTTGCTAGTATTTATTCCTTCACCAAATCCATCTCTTCAACTAAATAACCTGCACCTGCAAATTTGTCAACAATAAAAAGGAAATACCTGATGTCGATGGAAATATTTCTACAAACTGTTGGGTCATAAACCAAATCACTCATGGTGCCTTCCCAGCATCTGTCGAAATTAACACCAACTAAATAGCCATTTGCATCCAAAACCGGACTACCTGAATTGCCACCAGTTGTATGATTGCTGGCAGCAAAGGCAACTCTCATACTACCATCTTTTGCAGCGTATTGGCCATAATCTTTATTTAAATAAAGTTCTTTGAGTTTGTCTTCCACCACATAATCATAAATATCAGGATTTTCTTTTTCTATTATTCCCTCCAGGGTTGTATAGTGCTTGTAATAAACAGCATCTTTAGGAGAATATCCATTTACATTACCATAACTTACTCTGAGGGTGAAGTTGGCATCAGGATAGAAACGTTTACCAGGCTCCATTTCTATTTGTGCTTTCATAAATCGTCTTTGTAAACTGTCAAGTTTTGCTTTAAGCAATACGTTTGAAGCCTTAAGTTTAGAGTTGTAAATAACGTAAAACTCTTCAGATATCTCATAAACAGGATCTTTTAGAATTTTTTTGTAAGATTTTGGTTTGTAGTTTTGGAGAAAAGAGTTTAATTCTGCTTCATCATCAAACATTGAATTTTCAAAAACATAATCAGTAAATTCACCGTAATTCCCCTTGTGCTTTGAATTTATTTCAGTAAAGAATTCAGGCTTGAAGTCATTTTCAATATTTTGGTCATAGTACATAATCATTTCTTGCATGACCTCCTGATCAATCGGTTTGTAATAATCTTTGAAGAAAGAAGCACTGTATTTTTTTAGTTTTTCTAATTCCTTTTTCATTTCATCCTGGTCAACTTCTTTTTTCTTACTTATTTCAACCAGTTTTTTAAATGAAAATGAAAATTTTACGACTTCCATTGCCATAACGGCTTCAGAAAAATAGTCTGATGCCAGGCTGTAAGGCCTTAGTCTTGTGTAAGTATCTTCAAAAGATTCTATTAATCCTGAATATTCATCTTTAGTGTAATCTGAAGAATTTACCCAATCAACAAAATCGTTCTCATAAGCACGCTTAACTTCTATGGCATTCATTCGTTTTACACCTTTACTTTCACCTATCATTTTTTTCCAGTAATTTGAAACTCTTGCATATTTTGTGGCATATTGAATGCGAACTTTTGGATCTTTCTCAGAATATTTTTTGAAAATATCCAATCGCGTTTCTCTCAGTTTAATTTTCTGAGGATTTCCAATTTCGGTAATTAGTTCGAGTGCATAGGAGGGTAGGTATTCATTGGTGCGTGCAGGATATCCAAAAACAAATGTAAAGTCACCTTCATTAACTCCATCTAAGGAAATAGGAAAATGATATTTAGGAGTGTAAGGAATATTGTCTTCAGAATATTTAGCAGGTTTCCCGTCTTTGTCAACATAAATCCTGAAAAGTGAAAAGTCACCAGTATGTCTTGGCCACATCCAGTTGTCGGTATCTCCACCAAATTTCCCAATATTTGATGGGGGTGCTCCAACTAAACGAATATCTTTAAAGGTTTCAGTAATAATCATGTAATATTGATTTCCCTTGAAAAATGGTTTGATTTTAGCTTGATAATCAGAATCCTTCTCAAATCCCTCGGTTAGAGATTTAATATTATCTCTGATTATTTCCGAGCGTTCTTTTTCTGTCATGTCATCGCTAATGCCATTAAATACATCTGAAGTAACATCACGCATTTCAACCATTAACGTAGCTGTAAGGCCAGGATTGGGTAATTCCTCTTTTTTGTTCATGGCCCAAAATCCATCAGTAAGGTAATCATTCTCAACTGAAGAGTGTTTTTGGATTTGACCAAAACCACAATGATGGTTGGTAAGCAACAGTCCTTGATCTGAAATAATATCTGCAGTACATCCACGACCAAAAAGAAGGATGGCATCTTTTAAACTGGAATGGTTAATGGAATAAATATCATCAGCACTAATTTTCATGCCCATTTCCTGCATTTCCTTTTCGTTGAGTTCCTGTAGTAGCATTGGAATCCACATACCCTCTCCAGCAATCAGGAAGGATTTACTAATAATTAATATTGCTAAAACTAATATCGATTTTCTAAAATTCATAATTAATTTGGTTTTTAATAATGGTCAAAAATAGGAAAAAAGTAAATCTATTTGCCAGGGTTTAATGAAGGTCAACAATTTCAATGTCAAACTTATCTTCAAAACTAATCATTGCATTTATTAATCTGACTTTTTCAAAATTATTTATATCTGATGGTCTAATGTCAGCAGTGTTAACTATTTCATTGTTAATTAAATACTGTCTTTGAGTGCCTTTTAAAAGTGGTCTTTCAGGTGTAAGCCAGTTTTTTCCATTGAAGAAAAGCACATTGCAATATGATGAATCTGTAATAAGATTGTTTTTAACAATTAAAATATCGTCGCAGTTTTTCCTATGGGAGAAGAGACTGTTTATTCTATCCCTGTTTTGGTATTTGTGATCATAATCTATTGAATTGTCAAGGACAAACTTCAGAGATTTTATTTTAGGAATTTCATAGGGAAGTATTTCAATATTTTGGATTTCTTTATTGTAAATGATTCGGCATTTGTACAACTTATATGTTTCTGCTTCATGCGTCCATTCTTGAAGAATAGTTTCTAAGTTAAAGGCATCATCATTACCCCATAAAATTCTTCGTGAATTGTTCATGCGATCTTGGTGTAACTCAAGATTTACAAATTCTCCATTCTTATATTTTATGGTTTCAATTAGATTCATTCAATCATTCACGCATTTATTCATTTAAGCATTCACTCATTCATTAAATAGGTACATAAACCTTCTTAACTAACTCATCAAATTCTTCTTCTACTTTACTTTTTGCTGTTATGCCACCACCACTTTTGTAAATTAATTTGTCACCTAATTGTTCCACAAACCTTATCATTACACCACTGTCGATATTCTGACCATCAAAAACTCCAAATATTCCAGTGTAATATCCTCGATCATAGTTTTCAGCATCTTCAATTATTTCAAGAGTTTTTTTCTTTGGTGCTCCTGATATTGATCCTGCTGGTAGCATTTTTGAAAGGATAGTACCTATGTTTTCACGGAAATTATCACAAAGTTCACCACTTACTTTTGAACTCATTTGTAAAAGCTCTCCTTTGTTAGTTGTAATTCTATCTACAAATCTAAACGTATCAACTTTTACGTTTTTTGCAACCATGCTTAGATCGTTGCGAATCAGATCTACAATAGTAAAGTGTTCCGCTAGTTCCTTCTCACTGTTTAAAAGTTGTTGCTCAGCATCAGGCAAATTAGCATCAATTGTTCCCTTCATGGGGAATGAACTAATCTTGTTTTCTTTTGTCTGGACGAATATCTCTGGCGAAAAGACAACAAATTTATCCTTTAACCATAATTTGTATTTTGCTTTACTTGCAAAAAAAATATCCTTTAAATCGTAATTCGACTCTATTTCGCTAGGCATTGTAAGGTTTAGCAAAAAAGAATCACCATGATGGATATGGTACTGTACCTTATTAAAAGCCTCCAGATATCTGGACTCACTTACTGGAGTAATATCAAAACTTAGGTGCTTATTATTAGGTATGGATAGTTTGGTATTTGTGGTGCCGTTTAATGAGAAGAGTAAATCATCAGGATTAATATCATCAAGTCGAAAAATAAGTGGAGCCTTGCATAAAAAATCAAAAATAAATAAGAAGGGAATCTTGTTTTTCCCCATGTCATTCATCTCATCAATTATTGTTTTACAGTTAGTCATAAATTTTTATTACCAGTATTAAAATGAATCTCTTCCAAAACTGCTTCTGTGCAAACTTAGCAATTTATTCATTGCTTGTTTCTAATCTTATATTTCGCAAAAACATATTCATATGAAGATTTCTGAATAAGTTAATTTACATTAAAACGAAAGCAAATTTAACGATTGTTAAACTTGCTTAACATCTGTTAACCAACATGATGTATTACTTTGCTGTGTTTATTAACTAAAATATATTATTATGAAGCACATTTATTTATTAGGAGTAGTTTTTGTACTTTTTTCCATAAAAAGTAATCTTTATGCTCAGTTGGAAGTAGAACCTGTAAATTCAAAGTCAAGTGTAGTTGTTGATCAAAATTTACAAAAGGGGTCCAGTCACATTGGATTGCAGGGCATCAGTTTTGGATGGGGCTATGGCAGACTGATAGCTTCTGTAGGTGTACGCTATGGATATTTTATTGCCGATAAAAATCTTTTGTTTGTCGATTTTGATTATTCCACTTATGGAAGTTCGTACAATTCCTACAAAGTTGGCTTGAATTACAGAAAGTACTTTACGGATTACAAGGTTAAACCCTTTGCTCAGATTGGTGTACACAGAGGCTGGGAGGATTTTTATGAAGACAAATCCAATTTCTGGGAAATGTCGTTAGGCGGTGGTGGTGCTGTTCAACTGGGGCGATTTAGTTTTGAGTTGGGCATGCAAATGAACATAAGAGATAAAGTAAATCTATCTCCAATGGTTGGTGTGTCGTTTAGATTTTAGTGAGAAAAAGCACAGAATTTTGCTGTATTTTTGTTAAAAATTACAGCAATGAAACTTCTCATTATTGATAATTACGATTCGTTTACTTTCAACCTTGTTCAATTAGTTGAGCAGTGTGGTTTAAAGGAATATCAGATTGTAAAGAATGACAAGTTACTAAATATTGATATTGAAGAATTTGACAAAATTTTGATATCTCCCGGACCTGGTATTGCAAATGATGCTGGTGAATTGATGCAATTCCTTAATGGTGTTTACAAGCAAAAATCAATTCTTGGCATTTGCCTTGGCTATGAGGCAATAGGGGAGTTGTTTGGTGCTAAACTTACCAAACTGCCTGAGCCTTTACATGGTGTTCAAAACATAGGTAAAGTTATTGCTGAAAATAAAATTTTCAATGGTTTACCTATGCAATTCAAAATTGGGCATTATCATTCATGGATAATTAATGAAGAAGATATGCCGGATGAATTAACAATTACTTTAATAGACGATGATGATCTGCCAATGGCAGTTCAACATATCCTCTATGACATTACTGGATTGCAGTTTCATCCCGAATCAATTATGACTGAGAATGGGAAAGAAATCATTGGGAATTGGCTG
>Ga0164315_10000937_pt1 | contig 21384 bp, 24 predicted proteins | sample GuaBasSedimGuay6_FD_113737 | JGI IMG/M metagenome (GOLD analysis project Ga0164315, IMG submission 113737) | Subseafloor sediment microbial communities from Guaymas Basin, Gulf of California, Mexico - Guay6, Core 4569-2, 0-3 cm | ecosystem: Environmental > Aquatic > Marine > Hydrothermal vents... | reverse complement strand
ATAACTTAAACGAATGTTCAAGGATGGCTTATGACATCATCGGATTGGCGTGAGAAATATGCATATCTTATCGTGAACCGGGCTGTGCCGGTACGTTCCGGGAACGAAGTTGTTATCGACATTGACATGGAGGCCAGGGAGTTTGCTCCCTATCTCTCCGATGCCGCCTATCAGGCCGGGGCAAAGTTTGTTCATGTTCTTTATATTGATCCACAAATTCGACGAAGCCGAATCCGTTTCGCCCCGGATGAATTTCTCGATGATGAGCCCATGAATATCCAGAACGGGATACGTGATATTCTGATCGGCGGTAACAATCACATCCTTGTGTTCGGTGGTGATCCGATCGCGTTCTCCGGGCTGGATGAAGACCGAACGGCTCGGGAAGATGTCGCTCGGTGGTCGGCCATGGCGCCTGTATTGCGTCTTATGTCTGATACCAGAGTGATGAGGACCATAGTAGCTTATCCGACAATCGAATGGGCCGCCCGACTCTATCCGAAAATGGATCGCGAGATGGCTCTGAGCGAATTGACTGACTCCATATATTCCTGCTGCCGGCTCAATACGAGGGATCCGGCAGCTGCGTGGGACGAGCACATTGCATCCTTGAATCACCGTACGTCCCTCTTTAATGAGCAGCGATTTGAATTCATCCGGTACCGTGGCGGTGATACTGACATCGAAATTGGATTACCAAAAAATCACAAATGGGCAAATGCCGGCGGATTCATGAAGAGAGGTTTGCCGGTTCTGGTGAATCTGCCTACCGAAGAAATCTTCACATCACCCCATCGGGACAGAGTGAATGGAATTGCCGTGGCCAGTAAAAACCTTTTCATCGGCGGCCATGATTTCGGAAAAATCACCCTCAGTTGGAAAAACGGATGCCTCACAAGTGTTGATAGTGATCACAATCCGGCTTTTATCAGGAAGAGTTTGGAACTCGATGCAAATGCCTCACATCTCGGTGAGGTGGCACTGGTTCCTCAGAGCTCGCCCATAGCCCGAGCTAATCATCCCTGGATGCATCTTCTTTATGACGAAAATTCAGGAAGCCACCTGGCCTGCGGAAGGGCATATCCGATCTCCATCGAGGGAGGGCCTGAGATGAGTGATGAAAAACTGATTAACGCCGGTCTGAATGTCAGTAATCAGCACTTGGATTTCATCATAGGCACCGACGACATGGAAGTTATCGGGAGGGATATCAATGGCCGTGAGAAGATTGTTATGGAGGGAGGTGAGTTTACCGGGGATTTTGCCTGATATTCTCATCTGCGATCTCAATTAGTAGGAAAAGCTATATTTCGGCTGATTTTGGGCAGAGAAAGGACATACGTGTACTGCGGAGTGCAGCAGAGGAAACAATCCGTGTCGGGAGCGTTCCTCACTTCGTTGCGGTACGCCCCCATGTTTGAGGCGATCAGGATCGAAGTCGGGAGGTGACCGTCCGATTTTCACCAGCCTGATCGGAAGCTTCGCTTCCTTCCATCCCGGTGAGAAGTAACCTGCCGGCAGCTTCGTCATAGAACTCACCGAGCAGGTTGTAAATCAATCGGGAAATATCGGCGAAAAGTCGCCGGTCGTGACGGAAGAATGGCCGGGAGTAGTCGTGACCACATTCAGGAATCATAGCGCAGCCATGTATACGAGCAACACCTTGAAGATAGTCTCTACATGTTGCGAAACGCTCGCCGATCTGCTGGATCCGCTCCAGGCGGAACATTCCGTAGATTTCCGCATACCTCTCGGGGAAAGAGACCGTATTGCTTGAGCTGGCTCAGCCGTAGGTTTCCTGTCTGCCGTTATTCGACAGGTAGTGGAATTCTTACAAATATTTTACAAATGTTTTACATTGATCTGACTGAATATTTTTATAGAGATATAGGCTGTTGATTAGTAATAATTTTTCAAGGAGCATTTTTTATGAAAGCAACAGCAATTTCAAGCGTTTCAGCACTTATCTTTTTAAGCATTTTCGCAAGTCCCCTTTCGGCGGCTACAATCGATCTGAATGTATCCGTATCCAATCCATTTCTGCTTGCAGACCAGGAGCAGAGTATATTTCTTAAAGTAGGCCTCACCGGAGGAGACCTCGGGAATGAAAGAAGAACACCAGCCAATGTTTCCATAGTTCTTGATCGTTCAGGATCAATGGATGGAGAAAAAATGGCAAGAGCCAAAGAGGCTGCTTCTATTGCAATAAGTATGCTGGACGACAGGGATATAGTCTCTATTGTGACGTATTCGGATACGGTTTCTGTACTGGTACCGGCTACAAGAGTATCTGACCGGCAATATATCCAGAGAAGAATTGAAACAGTTTTTGCAGACGGAAATACAGCTCTTTTTGCAGGAGTGAGTAAGGGTGCAAATGAGGTGTCAAAGTTTCTGGAGCAGAATTCTGTTAACAGAGTAATACTTCTTTCAGACGGTCTGGCAAATGTTGGACCGGACTCTCCCGGTGAATTAGGCAGCCTTGGTGAATCTTTAAAAAGAAGTGGTGTTTCAGTTACAACCATTGGTTTGGGCCTGGGGTATAATGAAGACCTTATGGTGCAGCTTGCCCGGAGAAGTGACGGTAATCATGCCTTTGTAGAAAACTACAATGATCTGACTAGAATTTTTCGATATGAGTTTCAGGATATACTTTCCGTAGTAGCCCAGGATGTTTACATAGAAATCAACTGTCCGGAAGGTGTTGTACCATTAAGAATACTCGGAAGGGATGCAGAAATTATAGGAAACAAAGTTTATACAACAATCAATCAGCTCTACAGCAATCAGGAAAAGTATCTGCTTGTTGAACTCAGTATATCCCCTAATCAGGTTGGTTCAAGAATGAATGTTGCGGATGTTGCTATAAAATACGCAGATATGAAAACAAAAAGATCTGATCAGCTGTTCGGGAATTCGGAAGTTGAGTTTACAAAATCTATAGAAACCGTTGAGAGGTCGGTGGATAAAGAGACAGTGATTGATGCTGTAAAACAGATATCCGCAGAAGTAAGTGAAGAAGCTGTCCTTCTGAGAGATGAGGGCAGGGTTGAGGAAGCACAGGCTCTTCTTGAGAAAAATACCGAATATCTGTTTGGAGCAGCTTCGGCTCTTGAATCTGAGGAACTTCTTAATCTTGGAGATGTTAATGCCATGGATGCAGAAGCAATAGAAGATGATTCCAGCTGGAATGAAAGCAGGAAAAGAATGAAAGCAGATTCTTATGAAATACAAAGTCAACAGAGTTATGGTGATTAATTTTCAATGAATAGAAAATTGACAATAGTTTTAATTGTTATGGCAATTATCCCCATCGGGCTTTTAGTCTGGATGGGGTTTGCCGAAATACGCATGGAGCAGGATCGGCAGAAGCAGCAAATTCAGTATCTCGGCCGGCAAAGGCTTGAATTAGTGAAAAAAAATCTAACTATGGTCTTCAAAGAACTGGAAGATGATCTTGATCAGACCCTGGATACAATGGGTACTGAAATCGATGTAATAAGAGACTTACAGAGAAATCATAATCTGATAAGACAGGTTTTTATTGCAGATAAAGATGGCCTGATATACCCGGATTCCGGGATTCCTCTCAGCAGTAATGAACGATCGTTTCTCGCCCGAATAAAAGAAACAGATATCTCTTTTAATTTTTTACAGATACCGGATACAGAGAACCAGAAAGGTACCTTTAATAAAGGGTGGCATACCTGGTTTATGGGGAATGGGCTGCACTTCATTTACTGGACGAAAAGGGAGTCAACTGATAATGGAATTATTATCCAGGGTATAGAATTAAATAGATCAGCACTTCTTTCGAAAATAATAAACAACCTTCCTGAAACAGATAAGAATAATTCTTCTTTTCGAATATCTTTATTTAATGTAAGTGGAATCATTCTCTACCAATGGGGATTCTGGTCGCCTCCTGAAAATATCACTGCCGATTCATCCATGTCTCTGGATTATCCCTTATCTTCATGGCATCTTGAATATTATATAAACCCGGAAGCTGAATCTACGGGTGGGTACAGCTTACTCCTTACAGTATTACTTCTTGTTATTTTTCTTGTAATTATAGCCCTGTCCATCTATTTGTTCAGAGAGAGCACCCGAGAGATAAGAGACGCTTCACAAAAAGTGAGTTTTGTTAATCAGGTTTCCCATGAACTCAAAACACCGCTGACAAATATAAGGATGTATGCCGAAGTTCTGGAAGGAAAATTTGCGGGAGAAGACAGAAAAACTAAAAAGCATTTGAACATTATTATTTCTGAAACCGGTCGTCTTGGCAGATTGATAAATAATGTCTTGAGCTTTGCAAAGGATCAGAAAAATGGCAGTACATTCAACCCTGTGCCGGTTATTCCTGATGAAATAATATCGCGTTTATTGAATAGCTTTAATTATTCCTTTAAATCCAGGGAGATTAAGTTATATAAAAAACTGAACGCCTCCAATACTGTAATGATTGATCCTGATATTCTGGAACAGATTCTGAGCAACCTGATAAGCAATGTAGAGAAATATGCTGCAGACGGTAAGTGGATTGAAGTAGAGTCTTCAATAATAGATGAGATATTTATTTTGACTGTCAGAGACAGAGGGCCGGGGATACCGGACAATTTAAAGAATAAAATATTTGAACCCTTCTTCCGGGTGAGCAACAAACTGACTGACGGTGTCTCCGGCACAGGTATTGGTCTTGCCCTGGTAAGAACTCTGGCAGAGACCCATGGTGGTACTGCTGTCCTTTTATCCGACAAAAAACCAGCTGATAATGGAGCTTCTTTTCAGATAAGGTTGAAAACACCCCTGGAGGAATCGTGACAATACTGATTGCAGAAGATGATCTTTATACGAGGGAAGGATTAATCGACATTCTGGAAAATGAAGGGTTTAAGGTTGCCGCGGCAGAGGATGGCCAGAGGGCTCTTGAGCTTTATAAATCTGAACAGCCCGACTGCGTTTGTCTGGATATAATGATGCCGAAAATAAATGGATATGATGTGTGTAAGGCTATCCGGAAAGACGATCAGCAGGTTCCGGTAATATTCTTAAGTGCAAAATCTGAGGAGATAGACAAGGTTCTCGGTCTTGAGCTGGGTGCGGATGATTATATTTCAAAACCATTCGGTGTAAAGGAAGTGATTGCCCGGATTAGAGCCGTTATAAGACGGTCAACTTATACAATTGACAATTCATCAAATAAAAAAGAAATAGCTGATTTTGAGATATCTGATCTAATAGTCTATCCCTCAGAGTTAAAAGCTGTACGTGGGAATGCTGAAATTGAATTAAGTCCAAGGGACATCAGAATCTTAAAACTATTTGCTGACAATCGTGGAAAAGTCCTGGATAGAGACAGAATCTATGATGCCGGATGGGGTGTCTCCCACATGCCGAATTCCAGAACTCTGGATCAGCATATTTCTCAGCTGAGAAAAAGAATTGAGAAAAATCCAGGGAAACCGGAAATTATCAATACAGTTCATAATGCCGGGTATCGGTATCTTCTGAACAAATCGGAGAACAAACCGGATGTCAACTAAAGCCCTTGTCTTCTCACAAATACCTTCAGCCTCACCGGAGATGTTTATAAAGCACTCCACGTCCTTGATAAGATGTTGGACCGGGATGCCCGATGGTTCCAATAAGCCAGATATCTTCGTCTTGAATATGCGCATATTGTTGGTATGGATGAGGATAACCAGCTATTCTGGAAATCATGAATACCTTATAAATTCTTGATACTTGCTCAGCAAGCCCTAAATACAGGGCAATATCATTGAATAAAACAATAAATGATCTGAAGACAGAGAGAGAATAACAAACCAACACCATCGATAGTGAACGCCAAAGCCCGAAGGGACTCGCCCCTGTTTTGCAAGATGGCGAAGTATACGATTGTCTCACTGTATCAGTGAAACGGGCACTCTCTTCAGGCTTCATCGGGATTTTTTCCGACCCCAGTTAATCATCATTCACTCATGGATAAGACGTACTACTTCTCCGGGTGTGGATGCCGCGACCAGTGATCGAAGGAACGCGGTGGATCGGGACATCCCGGCAATTTCCGACAGGGCTTCGATATGGAGGCCGGATTGGTCGGGGGCGGCCAATATCATAAAGAACAACGTAGACAAGCCGCCGTCCAGGGCTTGGAATTCTATTCCCTTCGGGGCGATACCGATGGCTATCCGGAGGTCGTCCACAGCAGGTGTTTTCGCGTGGGGGACGGCGATTCCATTCTCCAGGCCCGTGCTGCCCAGGCCTTCCCGTTCCAACAGGGCGTTGTAGACCGAGGCTTCATCCTTAACCTGTCCATTGGCTACCAGGATCTGGAGAAGCTCCTTGAGCACCTCGGGTTTTGTTGTGGATTTCAGAGGGACTTTAACGACGTCTTCGGTGATTTTATCAATTAGTGCCATAACGGAATTTTACTCCTATTCCTCGAGGGCGAACAAGTCGTCCACCCTGTCCTCATCTTTCACTATAAGCACAGAACAAGGGGCGCTGCGCATCAATCTTTCCGATTCATTGTAGAATTCATCAAGGCGGCTGCGGACGTGAGCCAGTTCTCCGATTATAAGGAGGTCTATATCTTTCTCTTCAATAACCCGAAGAAGTTCCTGGTGCACGCTGCCGCTGGTTTTGATGGTTTCTATCTCAACACCTTTCGTCGCCGCCGTCCGGGCGGCATGCTCCAGGTACCGGTTGGCATCCTCTTCTATATCTCTGGCGTATTCCGCTTCTTCTGCGGCCAGGAAAATATGTGTCTTGCGTAAATCGCTGAGAGCCCGGGTATTGACTACATACGCCCCGAGAAGCCGGGCATTGATTATCCTTGCGAGAAGAATACCGTATTCACAGGCAACCAGGGATTCCTCGCTTCCATCGATATTAACCAGGATTCGCTGAATCGGTCCTTTTATCATAAGCCCTCCTTCTGTTCCAGACGCGTTTTCACCAGCTTCATCAACGTGAACATTTCACGTTCGTTTTCTTCCAATCGCTCACGTATCTGCTTCACAGCAATATCCAGCTCCGGAATGGCGATACGTTCCAATGCGTTTACCTTGCGAATGGTTCGCTTGACTTCCCGGGCCAGACGAAAAATGGAGACTTTCAACTCCGCCAGACGGCCCATCAGTTTGAGTGCATCCTTGAAACCTTCAATGGAATCGTCCACCCAGGACGAGGTTCCGGCGGGGCTGAAGTAGGGTGGATTCTCGTGGAATTCGGTTTCAACGACTGGCAGCCTCACACCCATCACCTTTCTTTGCCGGAGTGATATTGACGAGCTGATATCCACAGCACCGGTAACGTTCATGAGTTGGAGTTTCCCCCCATTGAGCACCGACTGTTCAAAACTGGAGAATGCTTTGGCAAGGGCCTTTTGTACCTGCTTCTCATAGTCGGTAGCCTGGTCTACCATGGCCAGGAGTTCAAGAACCAGGATATTGCGTTTCTGATCCAGAAGTTCATATCCCAAGCGGGCAAATTCCAACTCCCGGCTGAGGTTCATGAGGTTGGTTTTTGTAGCGACGTTACGGACGGACATAGTGATCCGCTATCTCCTGCTCAGTTACTCGATGGAGCTCTTCTACAGGAAGCATGGATAAAGCTTTCCAGCCGATATCCAGAGTTTCTTCGATTGTCCGGTCTTCATCGGGGCCTTGAGAGATGAACTTCTTTTCGAAAAACTCGCCGAAAGCCAGGTACTGCTGATCCAGTGGTGTGAGTTCTTCCTCGCCGATAACCGAAGCCAGATTTCTTACATCCTTGACGTAACTGTAAGCCGCAAAAAGCTGGCTTGCCAGGTGCGGGTGGTCTTTTCGTGTCCGGTTTTCCCCGATTCCATCCTTCATCAAGCGCGAGAGTGACGGCAGGCCTGCGATAGGCGGCTGTATACCGCGATTGTGCATTTCCCGGTCAAAAACAATCTGGCCTTCGGTGATATAACCGGTGAGATCCGGTATGGGATGGGAGATATCGTCGTTCGGCATTGTAAGGACAGGAAGCTGTGTGATGGAGCCTGTTGATCCTTCAATCATTCCGGATCGTTCGTAAAGTTCCGATAAATCGGAGTAGAGGTAACCCGGATACCCCTTTCGGGAGGGAATCTCACCCCTCAGTGTGGAGATTTCTCTCAGTGCTTCGCAGTAGTTGGTCATATCAATCATAATAACAAGGACATGCATGTTCAGATCGAAAGCCAGATGCTCCGCCAGGGTGAGAGCTGTCCGCGGCGTTACCAGACGCTCTATCGAGGGCTCATCCGCCAGTGAGAGGAAAAGGGCAGTTTTTTCCTGAACGCCGGACTCTTCGAAACTTTTAGAAAAATACTGAGCGACATCCGCTTTAACACCCATGGCCGCGAATACAACCGCAAAATCCGTTTCAGCTCCGCGAATTTTCGCCTGCCGGGCTATCTGCGCCGCCAACTGAATATGGGGAAGGCCGTTTCCGGAAAAGATAGGCAGTTTCTGTCCTCTGATGAGTGTGTTCATACCGTCGATGGCAGAGATGCCGGTTTGTATAAAATCCCGGGGATAGCGGCGGGCGGTGGGATTCAGCGGCAATCCGTTGATATCACGGTAAAAGGAGGCCAGAGGCATGGCACCACCGTCAATGGGCTGCCCCAGACCGTTGAAAACCCGGCCAAGCATCTGATCTGAAACACCAAGAGTAAGGGGTTCGCCTTTGAAACGGACATGAGTTTCCGGCATGGTCAGTCCAACAGTACCCTCGAATACCTGGACAACTACGGCTTCCTTACCGGTTTCCAGCACGAGACCCAGGCGCACTTGTCCGTCTGGTGTTACGATTTCCGCCAGCTCGCGGTATCCCACCGGATGTGTGTTGCGAAGATATACAAGTGGGCCTTCCATTCTATCGACGCCAATGTATTCACGTCCGGAAGTGAGGCTTTGACTCAAGGCCTCCAGGTTTTTTTGTGACATATCGGGGGAGGGGGTATCAGGCATACACAGACTCCAGTTTTTCGATTGACCTTTCCAGCCGGGCCTGCAGGAGGTCGAATTCCGCCACCTTGTCATCGGTAATGGAGGATTTCATGCGGATAATCTCGGACAGGATTTTCATGCGTTTGAGCTTATGCAGGGTAACACCTCGTTTGATGGCTTCGCCGCCCCTGTTCCAATAAGTCAGGATGAGCCGAAGCATCGCCAGCTGTTTCTCAACGGCGGAGTATCGATCCACGTCGTCAAAGGCGTCTTGCTGCAGGAATGCGTTCTTGAACAGAGTGCATACTTCGATGATGAAGCGCTGGCTGTCAGGCAGGGCGTCGGGTCCAACGAGCTTCACGACTTGCTGCAGGCGGACTTCACGGTTGAGCAGGTCCATTATCTCCAGCCGGATACTCTCCCAATCCTCCCCGCCGTGCTCACTCCACCAGCCGGTGATATCCGGAAGGTATTCCGAGTAGCTCTCCAGCCAGGATATGGCCGGATAATGCCGTGCATTGGCAAGCTGTCGGTCCAGGGCCCAGAAGGCCCGTACGAACCGCTTTGTGTGCTGTGTTACCGGCTCCGAGAAGTCCCCTCCCGGCGGTGAGACTGCGCCGATTATGGTAACAGAACCTCTTTTCCCGGACAGGGTTTCCATGCTTCCCGCCCGTTCATAGAATTCGGCAATCCGTGTGGGAAGATAGGCGGGAAAACCTTCTTCAGCCGGCATCTCTTCCATTCTGCCCGAGAGCTCCCGGAGGGCCTCAGCCCAGCGGCTGGTGGAATCCGCCATGATGGCGACATCGTATCCCTGGTCACGGTAATATTCGGCCAGGGTAACACCGGTGTAGATACTGGCTTCCCGGGCAGATACCGGCATATTGGATGTATTGGCGATAAGAATAGTGCGTTCCATCAGGCTCATTCCTGTGCGCGGGTCGATAAGCTCGGGGAATTCGGTGAGCACATCGGTCATCTCATTACCCCTTTCCCCGCAGCCGATGTAGACGATGATGTCCGCATCAGACCATTTGGCTACAGCGTGCTGGGTCATGGTTTTCCCTGTACCGAAGCCCCCTGGAATGGCGACTGTTCCTCCCTTGCCCACGGGAAAAAGGGTATCAATGACACGCTGACCTGTAATCAACGGCTCATCTACCACCCGGCGGCGGGAAACCGGCCGGGGGTTGCGGATCGGCCAACGCTGCATCATGGTGAGGGCCTGTTCCCCGGTTTCCGTCTTCATCGATGCGATTTCATCGTCAACTGTATATTCACCCTCTTCCACAATTCGGGAGAGTACCCCGCGGATCCCAGGGGGTACCAGAATCCGATGCTCGATTCTTTGGCTTTCAGCAACAGTTCCGATTATCTGTCCCTGCTCAAGGGTTTCTCCAGTCTTCACGGTGGGTATAAAATGCCAGATTTTTTCACGGTTCAGGGCTGGAATATCGACACCCCGGTCGATGAAGACGCCGGTCTTTTCTTTAATCTGCACCAGAGGGCGCTGGATTCCATCGTAGATATTTCCAATGAGACCGGGGCCCAGTTCAACCGAGAGGGGCAGCCCGCTGCCGTATATCGGCTCTCCCGGTTTGACGCCTGTTGTATCCTCATAAACCTGTATGATGGCCTGTTCATCCCGGAGTTTGACAACCTCGCCGACGAGTCGGGATTCTCCGGCATGCACCAGTTCCATCATCATGGCATTACTGATTCCCTCAGCAGTGATAACCGGGCCGTTGATTCGACTGATGGTGCCGATGATGCGTTCTTTCATTCGTTACTCCCGGGGAACATCCGTTCCATCACGAGTCTGTGCACGTCTTGTGAGGATCGACGGAAACGGTTAGTGAGGGTATTACTGAAGGCCGTTCGTCCGGTTTCGTCAGTCAGGATTACCCCTATGCTCTCCCTGCTCAGATTCTTTTCATCAAAACCCAGTTGTATGGAATGTCCGGTGAAGGCGAGAAATCGCTCTTCGATTCCCGGTATTTCCGCTTTAAGGAGTTCGCGATCTTCCGGAGTGCATTGTATCCATGCCTTCCTGTTATCCTCATCAGAACCATATCCCAGACCGATTGCGGCCTCGATTATCCAATCATGCAGCAGCGAAGGATAATCGGGATTCTCCCGCAAGGTTTTCAGTTCATTCCGGACACGGTCGAGAACAGTTTGTACAACTCGGTCCTGAAGGGACAGGCGGGCACGCCGCTCTTCCTGGGCAATATGGCGATCCCATCGCAATTTGATACGCTGTTTTTCCTCGTCAATTTTCTTATCAGCGTCGTCAATTATAAGGGCCAGTTTACTAACCAGGGATTCGCGGCGCTGCGCCAGAGTTGTATTTGTCTGATGCATGATCGCGTCGAGTTCCTCTTTGCCATGAGCCAGGATGTCGTCAATTATCTGCTGCTCGCTCATATATTGATTCCGATGGCCCGGTTAACCAGGCTGCGCATGTCGGGCCTGTCAGGCGAAGAGCCTTTTCGGTCCGGTATCTCGACGATGAGGGGGAAGTCTTCTGTGAAGATATATTGATCCACAACACTGCGTATCATCTGCGCGGCTGCCTCAGTAAAAATCATGATACCAATATCCTTATCTCCCAAAGCACGTTCGAAGGCCGAACTCACATCCTCAGGGGATGAGGCTGTGATTCCTTCCACACCAACCAGGCCGAACCCGAGAACTGTATCCTGATCGCCGATAACGAAATATTTCACCCTGGGCCTGACAACTTATTAAATTTTGCCAAGTATGATGAGGGCTGTAATAAATCCGAAGACAACGAGTCCTTCCGCAAGAGCGATGAAAATCAGGGCCTGGCCGGCTACCTCCGGCTTCTCGCTGATGGCCCCCATAGCGGCGGCACCGACATTGGCAATACCGATGCCTGCGGCGATGGCACCGAAACCAAACGCCACGGCGGCGGCGATGAAACCGAATTTCGCCACGTCGGCCTGTTCCGGGGAAATGGCGGGCTTACCAGTTTCCACGGCCTCAGCACCGGCATTCACAAGGGGAATTGCGCTCATCATAAGTAGTACGAGGACGACGAAGAGCATCGACAATACGACACGACGTTTGAAAATAGCTTGGTTCTGATTCATTTTTCCTCCAGGGAAATCGGTTTATATTCAACCCCGGAGGGCTGAAAGTATTTGGAAAAGAATTCGTAATAGTTTAAACGCAGGGATTGGATTCCTGCGGAAAGACCCTCAAGGGCAATAACCAGGGCATTCCCCAGTATCATTATCAAGATGGCCCAGACGTTGAACCCTTCCGGTGAGGCCATTTTTGCAATCTGAAAGAACGCAATCATCAAGGTGACATGGGCAATGCCGAGTCCCGCCACACGCATGAAAGAAAGGGTATTTGCCAGATATCCGGAGAAGATTTCCAGAAGGCTTATCATCCATTCCATCAGCCACCACAGGGGATTCCCTCCCCGTTCCTTCAACGGTGCCTTGAGGAAAAGTATCATGGCACATGCAATGATAATCCAATAAAGAATGGGGTTATCGGGTAGATCCTTAAACCCTGATGAGGCGAACTTATATGAGATAATAATGCCGGCAGCGTAAATGATTCCGCCTAATAGGCCGGAGTTGTCGAAAAACAGGGAAAACCAGCGTTTCTGCCTGACCAGGTTAACCCAGTTGATGAGAAGACCCAGTCCGATGACGGTGATTCCGAAGAAAATCGTGATACGAAGGATATCAAAAATACTCTGAACAGAACCTGCCTCGACGTGGCCCGCCACAACACCGTGATAATTGAACCAGATTGACGGCAGGAGGGACATCCCGAAATACGATCCGAAGAGAACACCTGCAACGACGGCAGCGAGACCGCACCACAACATCAGCCGGGACAGGAAAGGGATTGAGGAAGCCATGCCGCCTGACGGCATCGGAAGCCCTTTTCGTTTTCGAGTCCATGCCTGTCCTGCCAGGCCGGTAAGAATGAGAACCAGTCCATGTCCCGCATCACCGAACATCAGGCCGAACATGGCCAGGTAGGCTATGGCAACCAGAATTGTGGGATCGACGGTACCGTAGGCGGGTATGCCGTAGTTGGTTACAAGACGTTGGAAAGGATTGAGGAGGTTTGGATTGGCCAATCGGCTGGGAATGGTAATTCGGGGCGCCTCATCATGGTTTTCCTTTCTATTCAGGAACTCTTCAGCTTTATGCCATTCCAGGGAAATATGACCTTCGGTGACTCGTACCAGGGCTGTCTGGACGTCCTTTCTAGTGGATTCCGGGAGCCATCCCGAGGCCACAACGGCCCGTTTGGTTTCAGCAAAACGACTCTCGATGGTTCGCTGGAGCTCCTGGATGCGTAAGCTTTTCCAGGCATGCTCAAGTTCTGTCCGATTATTGCCTACGAGTTCGGTAACTGACTTCGCATATTCCCTCTGTTCCTCTTTCATTCGAGACAGCTTTGCGTCCAAATCTCGTGTCGTTTCCCCGGTGGATGCTTCCGGAATATCCTGCGGGCTGAAATCATGGTCCTTAAGAAGCTTTTCCAGATCGCTTTTATTCCGCTTCATACCGACGATAACAGTGAAACAGCGCTGCCCTGACTCGCCGACGCGGCTGAGCACTGCCGGATACAAGGCTATTTTCTGTTCCAGTGATTCAAGCCTGTCCAGGGGCACAGAACCGGTGTGAACATGGAGGAACGCGCCGCCCTTGGAAATGCCGCCTGTATCCAGAAAACGCCCGCCCTCAGTATCATCCATGTGGCGACGGACGTCTTCCAGCCTGTTTATCTGTTGCTGGAGATTTCGCTGACTTTCCCGGATTTTGTCTATCCGGGATTCGAATGATTCTGCCATCCGATCCAGTTCGTTCTTATCAGTCGGAACATCAGTGCCTTTATCGTCACCCACTGACGGACGAGGGACTCCGCCGACATTCAGTATCGTTTCGATGCGTTTTCGTGCGCTTGTCAAAACGTTTTTTCGGGCTATGGCTTCTTCTCTTTGGACCGAGATGGCACTCTCATCGGTGAAGACAGGATCGATGGTCCTGATGTCCACAAAATGCATGAGGCCCAGGCGTAAAAGCTCCCTGGACAGTACTTTCGAATAATCCTGTAGAGTTACGGCCGTCAGATACACCATCCGTCCGGTGAAAATCATAGCAGTGCCTCCAGGCGATGGGGGGACATCTCATAATACTTTCCGTTGAGTACAGTTATAATACGGCGGGCTTCCTGCTGAATGAGGGCAAAATAAGCGAGAACCACACCGATGGTGAACGGGTAGCCTCCGAGAACTCGTCGGCACTCATACAGCAGCTGCTGTTTCAGGAGTTTTTCCAGGAATGCCAGGGAACGGGCAGTGGAACCGGTATGAGCATCATCATTTTGTGTCGGCAGTTCAGAAGGTATGCCCATTCGATCCCCGAACAATTGAGACAGCTGCCTGGCCGGATGGTTTGACGACAAGGCATTCTCAAGGACGCCGCTTTTTGCTAACAAGCCGCCGCTGAGGAGCGTTATACCGGCTCCCCTGTCCATACCGTCATAGAATGCCTGCCTTCGGACAATCCAGTTCACGTTAACGGTGTCGATTTCGATGCCGATAAGGCGCTCGGCAATCGTCTTATCTCGTGTATTCAAGGCTTCAGCCGAAGATTTCAGCGATGCGTAGTACCAGCGGTCCAGAGCAATTTCGAGGGAAAATATCGAATGTTCTTCAATAACCAGGGGCAGCGCTTTTTCGATAATGGATGCGAAAGGGGCGGAAGATGTAAGTGCCATCAGCTCTTCAATCGAATCCGCATTTACGATGGATTCCAGGGATATTCCAGAAACGCCTGTACTTCTGAGAAGGTAGGGCAATTTACCCTCAATAGATCGTCCACGGATCGTTCTTTCGTACCATAGACGCAGTGCGTTCTTCAGATTCGCCAGATCGAAGCGTAAGAAAACCATTGTTGTAAATGCAGTGATAACCGCATTGGTGAATTGCCGTGTATAGCGATCGGTTTCCTGCAGGAGGCTTTGCTGGATGCGCTCAATTTCCAGTTCAGACATCAGTAAATCTCCGGTCTGTTCGAATGTGCTTACCGCTGAGGTGTAAGCAGTGGTGTTCAGAACATGTACTGCTTCTTCAAAAGATCCGGCCTCCATCATCTGCCGGAAGGTTTCCTCGGAAATCATCTTGCTGATTTTCCCCCGCAATTTTGCGTTCAGGAATCCGTAAGTTGAGACGGGGCTTTTCATATGTTTTTTATCGATCGGGGTTCGAGTACGAGTTTTATCACAGAATTTGCTGCTTCGCTTAGAGATTCTTTCCGCTCTTCGAGGAATCGATCTGATTTTTCACGGATCTCTTTCTCCCGTAGCTGCGATGTCTCATCAGCATCCTTCCTTATTTGTGATATCCGAACAGCGGCGCGTTCGATCTGTTCGTTACGGGCATTCTGTACCTGTTCCCGCTCATCCTGATCGAAGTTGGCCAGAAGACGTTGTGATTCTTCTCTTGCCTCTGTGATGAGCAATTCAGCTTCTTTTTCTGCTTTAAGTACATCTTTGATGATTTCCAACATAACCGGGGCCTCTATGATCTAATATTAAATCCGATCACAGACCATACGGCAAGTGCCCCCCCACATTGTTACACTTTCTCATCTGGTTTGAAGAACTCAGGCCGCCAAGTGTTTTCTCCAAAGGTTAATTCATTCCCGCATGCCGGGAAAGCATGGTATGCATGGGGTCTCGATCAGGAGTTCGGCAAGCATGGATCGAAAAAGGCCCCTGATGATCCGGCGAGTCTCGGACTCTTCTATCTGGAACTCTTTAAAAGCTACGGTGTAAAATGGGGGGGATGTACTCGGCAACCGGGGCTCCACGCTATGCGGCCCTTGAAGCCGGATTTCTGGGATATGTTGAACCATCCAGCCTTTATCCTACCCGTTCCATGCACCCCTATGAGGTGCTGACGGGGATTACCTATGTAACCGAAGATGCAGCAGGAGGTGAGATGTGAAAAAACTACAGGCCGCGGATATTCTGATATTACTTCTAATCCCTGTCTTTTCACTGAGCGCCTACGACCAGACCTGGGGTGCCCGGCTGGATCTGAATCTCGATTTCCCGGCAATGACAGGCTCTTCATTCGGTTTATTGAATCTTTTTTCAACTCATCACTAACTCCATGGACTCATGATAACGAATTCAAGTAATTGGCTTGAACAACTTTCAGTGATGATGAAAAACCCGTAAAATTACCTATCGGGAAGATTTTTAACGGCTGCATGGCCCCATAGGAGATATCGAACATGACAATCAAGAAGATGAATTCTGTTGAAAAAGCGATAGTCGACGCCGGCGAGAAAACTTGGATACAAGTGCTTCTGAGCTCTGATGAAGCCCCGAATTTCGCCATGCGGCGATTTACGATCGAGCCCGGCGGTTTCATGCCATATCATACGAATACCGTCGAGCATGAACAACTGATTCTCCAGGGTGAGGCCGAGATTGTCTGCCAAGGAGAAATCTTCCGGGTGAAGAAGGATGATGTCACTCTCATTCCCGCCGGTGAGCCGCATTCTTACCGTTGTATCGGCGATGAGCCTTTTGAGTTCCTCTGCCTCGTTCCCAACCAGGAAGATACAATTGAGATGGTCGGGGACTGATCAGCAGCCCGAACCCTGCGGTTATACCGATTCCGGCGATCGTAACAGATTTTCGATCGCCTGGGGTCGGGTGTCCGAGGACAGAGGCTACAAAAACGCCCAGCAGAACTCCGACAAACAGAACGCCCTTTTTGTTGATAATTGTGTGACAATGTGGCTATTGTTTTATCGGAGGTGAAGTTATGAGATTTGTCACGGTAAGGGATTTTAGAACATCGCCCGGTAAAATATGGAAGCTGTTACCTGTTGAACAGGAAATGGTAATAACAAACAATGGGAAGCCAATTGCTTTATTAACCCCGCTCAGCGATGAAAATTTAGAAAATACAGTAAAAGCGGTTAGAACTGCCAGAGCTATAAATTCTGTAAAACGAAAGCAGGAGATTTCAATTAGAAATAAGAATAATCTTTTATGTGAGGAAGAGATTTTAAAAGAATTTAACGGTAAACTGATTCTTCTGTATGATAATAGGATTCTTTCCGAATATGAAAATGTTTTCGGGAGAAAGAAATTCAATTTTACCAGTGACATAATAGGGCCGGTAGTCGACTTTGTGAGACAGGAAGGTGTTTTTATACCAGCAGATCCGCTGGGAATATCTATTAATGATGAAGATGATAAAATGTTTTTAGAAGTAGCTGTCAGCGGGAATGCGGCGTATTTAGTAACTGGAAACATTATCCATTTCCACAAGGGGAAAAATATAGTAACTCCAAAGGATTTTCTGGATACATATACCGCTATATTGAATAAATAAGGTGAATCCAGATTAAACAGCGGGTACTGCGGAAAATCATTCTGCCCGATGAAGATCCTAAAATCTTTCCGGAACCATATATTAAAAAATGTGCGTACGCGCCTTAAACTTAATAAACATGAACGCGCTGATATGAGGTGAATATGAATCTGTCCACTATCGACAATTCAGAACAATTCGGTCAATTGGTGAGAGCGGAACGACACCGACAGCGGCTCTCCCAGTAGGAAGTTGCCGACCTTGCCGGTGTCAGTGTCCGATTCTTCGGCGGTTTGGAACGGGGCAAGCCGACCTGTGAATTGAATAAAGCCCTGGCTGTAGCGGCGATATTAGGGCTGTGATTCGTCGTTGAGGGTGTTGAATATTGGGCTCGATATTTAGGGTGCTCTACCAGGATACACTTGCAGGAATCCTCGAATCCGACGATGAAGGACGGCTCTCTTTCCAGTACTTTCCCGAGTGGATCGATTCTCATTCCTCCTTTCCCATCTCCGCCAGCTTACCCCTTGCCGGGGGCTGGACACCTGGAGTGGAGGACCATCGATGGTTTGCCAATCTTCTTCCTGAGGGTGGGGCCCGTGAGAGCCTCTGCAGAATATACGGTATCAGTGTTTCCAACGATGCTGTCCTTTCAGGTAAAATAGGGGCCGAATGTGCCGGGGCTCTGCGGATTCTTCCTGAGATACCGGAGGACACCGACGACAGTGAAAAAGACGGCTATCGGGACATCGCTTTCGAGAATCTGAAAGAGATTACCGCTGGCAGCTGTTCAATGTCTTCACCGGGAACGCTGATGGCCATGAGTATCGGGAGGCAGCGGGAGGCAGGGCAGATCCGCCGTTCAGACTGGGAAGATATGGCGGCAGATATGAGTGTTCATCCCCGGCTGATCTTCAGAGAGATTGATCGGATTAAGACGACTCTTGCAGAAGGTCTTGAAACAGCTGTATCCGAATTCCTCATCGATGGCTGGAACGAGGCTCAGATTATCAGAGTTCGTTCGGTTATAGAGAAAAGGCTTCGTCGCATTCGGAGGAACCTTTGACATGAGTGATAGGAATGCTCGCCTCTATTTTCTCTTTGCTGACTCGATAATTTAATTAAACGGCCAAGGTCCCATTATTTGTTCCTGATTTGTTTCACCCTCACCGTAGTCACCACGAACCTTGCCGCCGCCTGCAAACACATTAACAGATGAAACCACAATCAAAATCACGACACTGATTAGTACAATTTTTTTTCTCATTTAGGAAAACCCCTCGAATGTTTAAACGTTGGACGCTGCCGATTGCATAAAAGTTCCTTTTTTTCTTCATAATTTTTCAGAGAAAGGCAGGTAATCGATTGGGTTTGATGTATTACCCGGCGGTTTCCTCGGCGAACTCCAGCATTGCCAGAAGGTTTTCTTCCGAGCAGTCCCGGGGAATTTCGCATCCGGCGCCGACAATGAACAGCGGGGCGCATTCAGCCTGACAGACCGCCAGTTGCTCCTTGATGCTCCCCGGGAAACCATCCCGTACTTCCCTCACCGGATCGAGGTTTCCCGCCAGTACAGAATCATCGGGACCGAGGGCCTCCCGGATGGCTTTGAGGGAATTTCCGTAATCGATGTCGATCATATCGGCTCCCAGGCCTTTCCATGATTCCGCTAAACCTTCGGTTACCCCGCAGATATGGAGCCTCACCAGGGCTCCGGCTCTGTGAATGGCGTCGATATAGCGCCGGGTTCTCGGGAGAGAATACTTAGCGTAGAACTCGGGGCCGATGAGGGAAGAGGCTGCATCCCCGATGCCGATGATGTCCGCCCCGGCGTCAATCTGATTCAGGGCGAAGGCGATGGCCTGGTCGGTGATGAAGTCCATGAGGTCTTCAATGAAAACGGTGTCGTCGAAGAAGTCCATCATCAGGTGGTTGATACCCCGGAGGTCTGCCGCTTCGGCGCAGGGACCTTCCACCCAGCCTTCCACCAAGAGTTCTCCTCCGGATTTTTCCGCCATCAGCCGCACCGCTTCGATGCGGTTGGACATGCGTCTGCCCTCTTCCGGGGGGACGAATTTCAATCCTGCCAGGGCGGTTTTATCCAGGAGCAGGGCTTTAGTTTCATCAACATAGGCGGGGTTGTCTTCGGGAAATCCCACTTCGGCTCCCAGGTCGTGGGCCTCGACTCCCGGGTCGGAGATGGCTGAAATCTGGGCGGCGCCGAACTTCTCTGCGACTTTGAGCTGACCCTCGGCCATCAGCGCTGCTTCGGTGGCGTAGCGTCCGTAAGGAACTCCGATCTGATCGGCGGCGAACATCATGGTGATGGGCATGAAGGGGAGCTTGTCCACCTTTTCTCCGTTCATGACGGTGATGGCACGTTCTTTTCTGGTCATATCAGTATTTTAACTGATGACCTCTCACGACGCATCGGTAATATTGCCTTCCTGTGATGCTATATTGTCTCTTTCAGGGTGTAATTGGTATATTAAGGGATAATTATAGATTTATGCAGATAAACATCGAACAGATTAACCTCAATGCCCAACGCTCATTCAAGGCCTACGAGTACGATTTCGCAAGTCAGGATCAGACTTTTCACGCCCATGATGAGTTTGAGCTGGCAGCGGTAATCGGTTCCGGGGGGCTTCTGTACTGCGGAGCCGAAACCACACTGTTCAGCTCCGGGGATGTTTTTCTATTTGGAAGGAGGCTGCCCCACCGCTTCATCCGGCAGCCCGGGGAATCAACCGCCCGGGTAATACAGTTCCGTATGGACGCTTTCGGTGAAGGGTTCTTCGGACTGCCGGAAAATCTCCGGGTCCGTTCACTTCTGGACCGCTCGGCTCAAGGGCTGGCCTTTCCATCAGCATCCATTCAAGCCGCCGGCCGGCTGGCAGCTGTTATCCAGGCCGATACATCCCGGCGTTTACCGGAACTGCTTCTGCTGCTAGCTGAACTGTCCGATTCCACCGGCCGGGGGGAAGCGCTTACCCTTGCCCCGGGGGGAACGGTTTTTAGAAGCCGGGGTGTGGATGAAGAACGCCTCTCCCGGCTGCAGGATTTTATCGAATCCGAATATGCCGGAGAGATTTCCCTTGATGGAGCAGCGGAGGTTCTGGCCCTGACACGGACTTCCTTCTGCCGTTATGTGAAGAGAGTTACCGGGCGAACCTTTACTGAACTGGTGAATGATTACCGCCTGACATCGGCGGCGATGATGCTCCGGGATTTGGATGCCGGAACTTCGGTGGCGGCGGTGTCCGGAGAGGCCGGATTCGGCAGCCTGTCACATTTCAATGCCCTTTTTAAGGACAGATTTGGCCAGACACCTTCTGAGTACCGTGAGGAGGCAGCTGCGGGAGAGGTCAATAAATAAACTTGACCAAAACACTAACAAATACGACTTTAACTCCAGGAGCTTAAAATGACAATTACAAAAAATACAAGAGTTTTTGACATCCTGGAAGAATACGGCGACATCGAAAAAGTGATGGAAGCCATGGGCATTCACAGTGTGGGGAAGTATAGCATCAGGCGGATTATCACCCGGTTTCTCACCGTGGAGAGAGCAGCAAAGATTCATAAGAAACCTCTGGATGAATTTCTGGTGACTCTGAATAAAGCGGTGGAACTGGTTTAGGAACTCTTTACCGGAATTCAATTCCACCTTCAGACATGCCCGTAATAATTAACGGTTCCGGGGATAACAGCATGCTGTCTCCGGGGTGCCATGTACTTTCTTTTTCTGATTTGGTTTCATAAATAACAGCATCATCGTCAAACCCTGTCAGTTCGACATTCATACGCCCCAGTCTGGACCAGGCCACAACGGTGACATTTCCTTCTGTATCCCGAAAGGGGTATATCGCCGCGGGGATATTCCCCGGAGGGTTCTCAGATAACAGTTCCGGAGCCCAGATGGAATCTTTAAGCATCGGAGCCATCCTGGCAATAACCTCTCCTCCGGATTTCAGGGTATAGTCGGGATACGCAACACCAAAGAAGGCCTCGGAAGAGGTT
>Ga0164315_10000936_pt1 | contig 21414 bp, 20 predicted proteins | sample GuaBasSedimGuay6_FD_113737 | JGI IMG/M metagenome (GOLD analysis project Ga0164315, IMG submission 113737) | Subseafloor sediment microbial communities from Guaymas Basin, Gulf of California, Mexico - Guay6, Core 4569-2, 0-3 cm | ecosystem: Environmental > Aquatic > Marine > Hydrothermal vents... | reverse complement strand
GGCTATCTTATTGCCATCGCTCTGGGGATGACTCAGGTCGTCGCTCTCTATGTGGCGGTGGCGCTGACTTTCTCCAGCACCATCATTATCGTCAAGTTGTTGTCCGATAAACGTGAGGTGGACACGCTGCACGGGCGCATCGCCATCGGTTTCCTCATCGTTCAGGATATTGTGGTGGTACTGGTGATGATTGGTCTGACCGCACTGGGCGAGGCTGGCGATGCCGCCGGTCTGGGCTGGGAGGCGATAGAAGTAGTGCTCAAGGGCAGTCTGTTCATCGCCACCATTGGCCTGTTGATGCGCTATGTGCTGACACCGCTGCTGCATCAGCTGGCCCGTTCGCCGGAGCTGCTGGTGTTGTTCGCCATTGCCTGGGCGGTAGCCCTGGGTGCGGCGGGCGTACATCTTGGTTTCAGTAAGGAGGTGGGCGCCTTTCTAGCCGGGGTGTCGTTGGCCTCCACACCCTACCGTGAGGTCATCGGTGCACGACTGGTGAGTCTGCGAGACTTTCTGCTGTTATTCTTCTTTATCGATCTAGGTGCAGGCCTGGAACTGGCGACACTCGGTGCACAGGTGGTGCCGGCTGTTCTTCTTTCACTGTTCGTACTCATGGGTAACCCGTTGATTGTGATGGTCATCTTGGGCGCCATGGGCTACCGCAAGCGCACCGGGTTTCTGGCTGGTCTGACAGTGGCCCAGATTAGCGAATTCTCCCTGATCCTTGGAGCGTTGGGTCTGAGCCTGGGCCATATTGACGCTGAAACTATGGGTCTCATCACTTTGGTGGGGTTGATCACTATCAGCGCCTCCACCTACATGATCCTGTACTCCCACCCTCTCTACGAGCGAATTTCTCCCTGGCTGAGTGTGTTTGAGCGTAAAAGGGCGTACCGGGAAGAAGCGCTGAATAGAAATACGCAGGAAAGCAATTATGACGTTATCCTGTTTGGTCTTGGGCGGTTCGGTGCCGGAATCGAAAAGGAACTGCTGCAACGAGGCCACCATGTGCTAGGTGTGGATTTCGATCCTGATCTGGTACGTCGGCATGAAAGGCATGGTTATGCGGTGTGCTACGGCGATGCCGAAGATCCTGAGTTTCTCGCCACCCTTCCACTGGGACAGGTGTGTTGTGTCTTGAGTAGTGTGCCAGATATGCGCGTCAATCTTGTACTGCTACATAGTCTGCGTGAGCACGGCTACAATGGAACGATCGCAGTGACAGCGCATACCTCTCGTGATACCGAACGGTTGCAAGATGCAGGCGCTAATCAGGTGCTAATACCCTATTCTGCTGCGGCGGCAGAAGCAGTTGACAAGCTGTTTGGAGAAGGCAAACAATGTCAGATGCAATCGCCGCAGTGAAAATGGAGGGCTGACTGGATAAGGCGATCTTCGTGCTTAATACAGGTTCATCCAGTATCAAGTTTGGCATTAACGAGATCAGATGGTCGTGTGATTGTAGTCCATTCTGGCAACGCTGTTACTCATGAAAAGAGCACCAGCTACGCAACTAGAATTGGATCCAGGCTGATCAGGATGCCTGCGGAACAATTATTGTGGAGCAAGAACATGCTGAAGGCAAATCTGTGTATTTCGGTGATGTACTTCTGGTTATTGTTTCAATTGATGACTTTGAGGAGGCGGAGCGAGTTGTATCCTCTCTTCATTCAGCCTTTCCAGGTGTTGCCGTTTTTGTACGCGCTGCTTTGCTGCATATAGATGCTGAAAACCTAAAAATAGAGCTTGCGCTGGAACACTTTAGAAGTGATTATTACGGACGAATTAATAGATGACTGCTTTAGTTAGTGAGAAATAGTATGCAGAGGTTCAAAAATATTCTTTGTGTTGTTGGTCCTGGCCCGGATGGTAGAGACGCTGTAGTACGCGCCTTAACTCTGGCGACTAATAATCAGGCTCGACTTACTATTGTCGAGGTGATTGATGAAATACCGCCTAATACAACGCTAATGGAACGTGTGCTATCACCCGTTGACCTTAAGGCAATGTTAGTTGCGGAACATCAAAAAGGGCTGCAAGAGCTGGTTGCGTCTTTGAGTAGTAATATCGAAATACAGACTGAGGTACTTACACTTACATGCGAACCATATTGGGAAATTATTTCTGATGTTCTTCGTAACGGACGCGACCTTGTGATCAAGATGACTGAAAGCGGCGGCTTGATTGATCGGGTATTTGGTAGTGATGACATGCACTTGTTACGGAAATGCCCTTGCCCTGTATGGCTAGTCAAATCTAAGTCACCCAAAGTGTACAAACGGATATTGGCGACTGTAGATGTTAATGATTCTTATCCTTCGAATGAGCTAAACACAAGGCATCTACTTAATTGCCAGGTTCTCGAAATGGCGAGCTCATTGGCCCTGTCTGAATTCGCTGAGTTGCATATCGTGTATATATGGAAGGCGATGCTAGAAAGTACCATGCGAAGTGCTTTCATACATAGACCGGAGGATGAGGTTGTTGCCTATGTCGAAGATGAAATGCAGCGTCACAAGCAGAATTTTAATATATTCATGGATGAGACAATTGGCAGCCTGGGAGCAAAGACTCTGGAACATATCAAACCTCAACTCCATCTACTTAAAGGCTCACCACAAAGTAAGATTCCAGTGTGCGCCAAAGAGATTAAGGCAGACCTCGTTATCATGGGCACAGTAGCACGTACAGGTATACCGGGTTTATTCATGGGCAATACAGCAGAAACCATTCTCAATCAACTTAACTGTTCGGTACTTGCAATTAAACCACCGAGTTTTGAGACCCCCGTTACTGTGGAAGGCTAGAGAATTTGTATACTGTAAAAAACTTGTGATCTGAAAGGTTATTCTTGTTAAGTGTATTATCTAATGCTAAAGATATATCTGTTAAGAATATATCCAGGCTTGTAAAAAATAATAGATATTTTTTAAGCTTGCTCTTTTAGTAATGCTTAATTTTTATTGATTATTGCCTTCGATTTCCCGGTACAAAAGTTCATAATCATTTTGTGTGCGCTCACCAAAAACAGGGTCTTCTCTACGCGGAACAGTGGAGTAAATTTTATCCCAATCTGCTTTTGTCAGTATACGTTGTGCTAAAGGGTATATTTCTATCTCCTCGGTATAGAGGTGTTGTCGCTGCTTGATAAGAAACGTTGAGAACTGATGTTTTAACATTTCTTTTGAAAAATCACCCTTTATATATGATTCAAGAGATTCTCTTAGTTTTCGGGTAACCAGTTCCAGTTCTGTATGGTCTGTCATCAGGTTCTGCAGTAACTTAACTTTCTCTTCGCGCTCGAGCAAGATCGAGAAAATCATATCTTCTAATGGATGGTGTGCTTGCTCCGGATATTCCTGAATATAAACAACTATGCTCCGCATCATGGGTAAGTCTGGTGTTCTGCCACGACACAAATCCAGAAACTGCATTTCCAGCAAATTCAGCGTTTTGCGTATGTGATCGTGTTCGGTGAGTAGTTGGTTAAGCATGATTTATATCCTGTTAATATTTTTAACATTTATACTATTCGTTGTATATAACAAAATACTATTGAAATACTGATTCTGTTCAAATGGATGAGATGTTTTAGACTTTATCCAGTATGTGTATGGGTATTCGGGTGTTTTAGTTTCTGGGTAATAGGATAGGCACTTAATACTAGCTGGTAACCGGGTTAAGCATCTCTTCTTGATTTAGATCATTTAGTTTTTGTTAAATTTGCAGAAAAATGACTGATCTCTGATTATTCTGGTAAACCTCTTGAATCTTGCGCAATACGTCAATACTTTCGGCCAGGTCATGCTGGCGCGTTACGGAGAACGTGTCCACAAGATCGCCATCGATGCCGGATTCACCTGTCCAAACCGTGATGGTAGTATCGGCCGGGGCGGCTGCACATTCTGCAATAATGTTTCATTTAGCCCTCATGGCCGTAAACCAGAATTGATAGCTGAACAGATCGAATCGGGTCGACAGGTCATTACAAAACGAACCGGTGCAAAAAAATATATTGCTTATTTTCAGGCTTACACAAATACCTATGCTGATGTTTGTGAACTTACCCGTTTATATGACGAGGCGCTGAAAGAGCCCGATGTCATTGGACTAGATGTAGGAACTCGCCCTGATTGTGTACCGGATAAGGTGCTTGATTTATTGGCAGACTACCAGCAGCAAGGTTACGAAGTCTGGCTGGAGCTGGGTCTACAGTCCGCGTTTGATGACACCCTGAAACATGTCAATAGAGGACACGGTTTTGCTGAATATCAACAGGCCGTATTAAGAGCACGCAGCCGTGGCATTAAAGTATGTACCCATCTGATTCTTGGTTTGCCGGGTGAGTCCACCGCGCATCATATTACTTCGCTGCAACGTGTACTCGAACTGGGCGTTGACGGCCTCAAGTTTCACCCCTTGCATGTTGTTAAAGGTACACAACTGGCCAATGAATGGCGACGCGGTGAATACCAGCCGTTAACCATGGATGAATATGTTTCCGATGTGGTGGAACTGATTAATCGCACACCGGATGAGATTGTTTTTCATCGTCTTACCGGAACGGCATCGTCAGACGTTTTGCTGGCACCGAAGTGGTGTTCAAAAAAATGGCAGGTACTCAATGCTATAACAGCGAGACTGGCCCGGCAATCTCAAGCGCGGGTAAAACAAATTGATAGCTATGAAAATCAAGAGGCGACAGCCGCTTTGTTGAGCACGAAAAATCCTGAATTTGCCACTATATAGTACATAGCCATTATGAATCACCATACAGACAGGCCGGACTTTTATAGCAAGGCTGGTTGGCAAGGCGTTTATTCGAAGCAGCAATCGATAGCGCCAGGCGTGTATCAACAACACCCTGGGCACACGCTTGAATTGTTTAAAGCGACAGCTGTTGATTTACCGGTAGCTATGATTGATATTGGTCAGTGCTGCCACGCTGCAGGTGCTTCACAACGTTTTGTCTATTGTCGATTTATAAGAGTGTAAGAATTATGGAACTTGTCTGTCCTGCGGGTAATTTACCTTCGCTTAAAGCCGCTGTAGATAACGGCGCTAATGCGGTGTATATGGGATTTAAAGATGATACCAATGCACGTCATTTTGCCGGGCTCAATTTTGATGATAAACGTGCCAGTGAAGGTATTCGTTATGCGCATGATCGAGGCGCAAAAGTTTTTGTTGCCATTAATACTTTTCCACAGCCTTCAGGCTGGACACGCTGGCAACATGCTGTTGACCACGCCGCTGAGATGGGTGTTGATGCTTTAATCCTGGCAGACATCGGGGTGATGGATTATGCCTGTCATCGCTGGCCGGATCTTCGACTGCATTTGTCGGTGCAGGCTTCGGCAACCAGTGCAGAAGCAATTAATTTCTACTATCAGAATTTTGGCATCCAGCGTGTGGTATTACCGCGTGTATTGTCACTTAAACAGGTGAAACAGGTTGCACAAAGCAGCCCTGTGCCGATTGAAGTATTTGGTTTTGGCAGTCTATGTGTGATGGTGGAAGGGCGCTGCTTATTGTCTTCTTATGTGACCGGGCGTTCGCCTAATACTTTTGGCGCCTGTTCACCGGCCAACGCCGTGAGCTGGAATGAAACTCCCGACGGGCTTGAAACACGGCTCAACAACATACTTATTGATCGGCATGCAGAGGGTGAATCGGCAGGTTATCCAACCTTATGCAAAGGGCGCTTTAATGTCGGCGGTAATACCTATTACGCTATTGAAGAACCAACCAGTTTAAATACCCTGGAACTGCTGCCTGAGTTACAGTCTGTCGGTGTGGCGGCCATTAAAATTGAAGGCCGTCAGCGAAGTCCGGCATATGTGGCACAGGTAACAAAAGTCTGGCGAGACGCCATTGATCTCTGTTTGCAAAACCCTGATGGTTTCAGTGCAAAAGAATCGTGGCTCTCGGTGCTTGAAAAAGTGTCAGAAGGATCGCAGACAACATTGGGGGCTTACCATAGACCTTGGCAGTGAATAAGCAATGAATAATGAATAATGAATAATGAATAATGAATAATGAATAATGAATAATGAATAATGAATAATGAATAATGAATAATGAATAATGAATAATGAATAAAGGGGCTGGAATGATTCAAAGCGTATTTGTCTTTAGCTCTTGTTTTTAATTATTCACTATTCATTATTCGTTATTCATTAAAAAGCGGGACCGAATTCTAAGTAATTAACAACATGAATAAAATACAACAAACAGTTAAAACACCAAAGCTCTCCCTGGGCCCGCTTTTATATTACTGGCCGCGTGAAGACGTTTTCAGGTTTTATGAGTCTATTGCAGACACAGCGGTCGACATTGTTTACCTGGGTGAAACGGTCTGTTCAAAACGTCGTCTGTTGAGACCGGATGCGTGGCTGCAGCTTGCGGGGCTGTTAAAAGAAGCTGGTAAGGAAGTTGTGTTGTCAACATTAACCCTGCTGGAGGCAAATTCGGAACTGAGTGCGCTGCGAAAAATCTGTAACAATGGTTTATATATGGTTGAGGCTAACGATATGAGCGCCGTTCAAATGATGTCCGGAAAGCAGTCTTTTGTCACTGGACCGGCGGTCAACATCTATAATTCCCGTACCCTGGAAGTGCTTGCACGTTCCGGTCTGAAACGCTGGACCCTGCCAGTTGAGTTATCTAGAGATACGCTGACTGCAATGCATCAGCATAGACCGGCAGGTGTTGAAACCGAAGTTTTTGTTTTTGGCCGGCTGCCCCTGGCGTACTCCGCCAGGTGTTTTACTGCACGTGCACACAACCTGCCAAAAGATGATTGCCAGTATCGCTGTCTGGATTATGCTGATGGATTAATGCTGCGTACACGAGAGGATGAATCCTTTCTCGTGCTTAACGGCATACAGACGCAATCAGCTAAAACTCAAAATTTGATCAGGGACATCAGTGATTTTATTGACCTTAATATAGATGTATTACGCATCAGTCCGCAGTCGAAAAATACTGAGCAGATAATTGATATTTTTGACAACTGCCTGCATGGAAAAATAACCATTAACGATGCAGAAAAGGCACTTCAGCCTTACATTATGTCCGGCGAATGTGATGGTTACTGGCATAATAATGCGGGCATGGATGAGCCGACAATAAACAAACAACAGGTGTATGAATGATGAGTTCAACGAAGACAACAAATTATCCCAGTGAAAAATACAAACTGGGCAGTCCTTTCGATCTGGATAATGATGCGGCGTACCACGCCTGGCTGGAAAATAAGATGGACGATTATCCGCAGGATATTGAAGACATCATTGTAGAAATTAATGACCCGAGAAATTTAACTACAGCGGAATATAAAGTCATTCGTGACCTGGTCAGAAAAACCAATATGGCCATTTACGCGGGTAACACAGGTGATGACCCTGATAAAGACATTCCCGATAAGTTAGCGCAACAGTTTGAACTATTCACACCTGATGACAACAGGGGTGCAGATGATGGCATTACTGCACTACGCGTTGTTAGTGATGAGTGGCGTGGTGAATATATCCCTTATACAAATAAATCTATTCACTGGCATACAGATGGTTATTACAATACCCTGGATCACCAGATCAATGCGCTGTTTTTGCACTGTGTTTCTCCGGCAGCCAGCGGTGGTGAGAATGCTTTACTCGATCATGAAATAATTTATATTCGCCTTCGCCAGCAAAACCCCGATTATATTCGTGTTTTAATGCAGCCGGATGTGATGATGATTCCTGCTAATATCAATAAACAAGGTGAAGTAATCCGGCCGGATCGATATGGCCCGGTGTTTTCTATTTCGGCTGCCGGTGACCTGCATATGCGTTATACCGCCAGAACACGCAGTATCGAATGGAAACAGGATCCGCTAGTGCAGGAGGCAGTGGCGCTGCTGCATGATTACCTGCATACAGACTCACCCTATATCTATCGGGGCACCTTGCAGTCTGGTCAGGGTCTCATCTGTAATAATGTTTTGCATGACCGTTCAGGCTTTGAAGAGGACGATGAACATAAACGTCTGCTGTACCGGATGCGTTATTATCAGCGGATTGCTAATACCTGAAAGTGGTAACACTCAATCATGTACTGCATACCTTAAAACACAGGATATATGATCATCCCTTTGTTTTTTATTTTGTCATTGGCGCAATCTTTTTAGTTTTAAATTCGCTGCTTTTTTTTGACGCTGAGCAACGCGATAAGCGTGGCAGAACCTTGCTTTATCTGGCCGCTGAAAAAGGTGATGTCTCACAGGTAAAGTCATTGCTGGGCAAAGTAGCGCACCCTGATCAGCGAGATGATTGCAAATGGACGCCATTAATGAGAGCTGCTCAGAATGGTCACCTGGAAGTGTCAACACTGTTGTTAATCTCAGGTGCAAATGTAAACGCGGTAGATAAGGGTGGATATTCTGTGTTAATGGTTGCATCTGCCAATAAAAATCCTGCAATATTAAAGCTTCTTATCCATCACGATGCGGATTTAAACCTGCAGGATCCCGGCCTGGGCTGGACAGCATTTATCTGGGCCGCCAAAGAAGGGCATTATGAAAATGTAAAAATTCTTCTGGACGCAGGCTCAGATGTCAGCATAATGGATAAAACAGGGAAAAGTGCGATGGACTGGGCAAGGGAAAATAATCATTGGAAGATAGCCGGATTTTTACAGTCATTAGATTCTTAAGGGTATCTCTATTAATACGTAGACGTTAACATGCTGAATTCAGAGTTATCTTATTAATCGTTGCATAAGTATTCACCGTCATTTACTCTCGCGACACGCCGTAAATACATCCCTGTAGGCTTGACGGTAGCATCCTTGCTACCGACAGTCTCGAAACCAAATGACGGCGAATACTTATCAACACTTTAATATAACTTTTTTGCCATCGTTATGGTGAACCAGGAGACTGATAAAATGTTCGAACTAATATTAATGCGTCACGCCAAATCAGACTGGTCCAGTCATACGGCTGATATAGACCGGCCATTGAATGACAGGGGGGCGCGTGACGCTATCCGTATGGGCGCTTATTTGAATCAGATGAATCTGGTACCCGACAGGATGGTGGTTTCTACAGCGCAACGCACACGGGAAACAGCCAGCTTGTTGTTAAACCATCTTCCGCTAGACGAAAAAAATATTATTTTTGATCGACAACTTTATCTGGCAGACAGGGAAACCCTGTGTGAAACCATAGAAAGCTATGCCAACGACAGTCAACGTTTATTGATCCTGGCGCATAATCCAGGCATGGATTATATAGTGAGTTATCTTGCCTCTTCAGCACCACCACTATCCAGTAGTGGCAAATTGATGACTACCTGCGCTGCGGCCTGTTTTTCTTTAGATTCACTTGATGCATTAAAAAAGCCGGGGCAGGCTGTATTGAAAAACCTGATCCGGCCTAAAGAGATTGTTGATAATGTCTAAAGGTAGCGGTGGTGGTCTATAGCTGCTTTAAATTGCAGCTATAGATCAATTGTTGCTGATAATGACCTGATCAAACCTCGTGTCTGTAGGCATCTAAAGACATGCACAGGCTTACACGATCATCCACCAATGGTGAAAGTGTAAACATACCAAACTCTGAGCGCTGTACGGTTGTAGTCGCTTTAACAGTCACCGTCTCTACACCATAATCCGTCTCTGTTTTCTTCAACTCGACATAAAATGCTATCGCTTTAGTAACACCGTGCATGGTGAGGTCACCCTTAAGTACACCTTTTTTATCTGCCATCCACTCGATGCCGGTACTAACGAAAATAATATCCGGATATTGCTCGGTATCAAAAAAGCTCTCACTTTTCAGCATCGTTTCGATAAAACCTGAATCTGTTTCCAGGCTATCGACTTCAATACGAACCAGTGAAGCGCCTTGTTGCATAAAATCATCGAGTGCCAGGCCGCCGTTAAAATTGCGAAACTCTGCTTTGACTTCACCCAGTGGACTGTTAACGCAAAATCCCATTTTCGATGAGCCGGGTTTGATGCGGTATAAATCGCCATCTGCAGCAGCCTGTAACATCAGGGACAGTATGCCTTGATCGATATTTGCATCCTTAAATGGTGCGCAGACATCATCTTTGGCATGTGCAGATACAGATGCAGCAAGCATAAGCGTGCCCAGTAGAACGGGCTTCATATTGTTTATAATAATCCTCATAAGAATAATACCTCTTCTGAATATAAGAGAATTATAATATACTAACGCGGGAAAGTCATTGATTTATGTCATTTTGGCAGGTTGGTGGGCTGTTTTGAAGAGAAAAACGGTGTTTTCTTATTATCAGGCGCTTGTAGTAGCTTGAAGCTGTATCAAAGCTTCGATTAGGCCAGTGGCGAAGCAACTGGTAGTGATGTGATGTTTCCTTAAATCCTTAGTTCTATTGTAGACTGCAGCATTACTTAAGGCTTATTCATGAGAATTTAACCACCATAATGAAGAATAAAAGTGGCACTGAGCCAGAATCAGCTCAAACCCGGAAAAATGGCAATAATAAGAGTGGCAAGAAGCCGAACGATTTCGTTGCAGGTCTGGTGACGTTTGTTCTTTCTATACTATTTATGACCGCATGGATGTATTTTTCAAGCTAACGACTAAAAGCTCATTTACCAAACAATCGTTCATATACCGGCAGGCTTTTCTGTAGCACCGATTCCAAATAAGCAGGGACCTTATGTGAGTCCATATCCATGCCGTCGAGAAAGTTTTTCACATAGAGGCCTAGTTCGGTATCACCTTGCATAGACAAACGGCGGCTGAAGAACAAGGTATCTGTATCTTCCTGCCGACTTGCCAGTAACAGGTAGTTATATACTGTTCCCTGTAAAACAAGGTCTGGCGAACAGTTTTTATCAGCTGCGACCAATTTATTGTTGTCTAAAGTAAAACGGTATTCGATGCCGACATCTTCAATCGTGATGTGTATTATTTTTTTCTGTAGAAAGTCCAGCTCGCCTTCTTTTATTTCATTGGCAAGCATTCTGTTAAGTGTTGTGACCAATATTTTGTTATGCACAAAAGCAGGCAGTATCTTTAATGGCAAAGAAAGCGGTGCAGGGAAGAGCGGATGTGATTTGCTGTTTTTGCTGGATGTTTGCATGTGTTTTTTAAGTTTTAAGTTGTAAGTTTTAAGTTTTAAGTTGTGGTTTTTAACTTGTAATTTAAAACTTACAACTTAAAACTATTTTCTAACCAGTATTCATGTATCCGTGTATCGACTGTTAATTCAGGGTGAAATGAGAGGGCGACATGCTTGCCATAACCTATCATTACAACTTTATCGTCGTATGTTGCCAATACGTCAATTTCTGCTGAAAGTTCTTCAATACCGGGTGCGCGAATAAAAGGTGCTTTAAAAGTTTTGCTGTCAAAATTCAGTTTTACATCTGCAGTAAAACTGTGAACCTGCCGGCCGTAAAAATTACGCAATGCTTTGAACGGCATTAATCCCAAAGGCGTAACCCGGTTATCATCCACGTCACTTGCCATCATAATCATGCCGGCACACACGCCCATAACGGGATGCTTTACTGCAAAAGTTTTGATCGGCTCATATAAACCATTTTCCTGCAGCAGCAGGCTAATGGTTGTTGACTCACCGCCGGGTAAAATGAGCGCATCGCAGTTTTCCAGTTCACTCGGTTTTCGTATCAGCCTGGATTTAACGCCAAGTCGCGAAAGACTTTCGACATGTTTTTGATAAGCGCCCTGTAAAGCGAGAACGCCTACAGTATTATTCATCTGTATTATTCAACTAGCCTGCTCGCCTGCTTTCTACCAGCCTCTGACGGCCAGACGCTCTTCTTCGGGAATCTCGGACATCTCCAGCCCCTTCATGGCAGGTTGTAAACCACGACTTACTTCCAGTAATACAGCTGGGTCGTCATAGTGGGTTGTCGCCTTAACAATGGCTGAGGCACGGGCGGCAGGATCATCGGATTTAAAAATACCGGAACCGACGAATACAGCCTGCGCACCTAATTGTCTAACCAGCGCAGCATCAGCAGGGGTAGCAATGCCACCTGCTGAAAAGTTGGGTACAGGCAGTTCGCCGTGTTCTGCGACATAACAAACCAGGTCATAAGGCGCGCCCATGTCTTTAGCAACACTCATCAGCTGTTCTTTGCCAAGGGTGGTAAGTCGTGACATTTCGTCTTGCAAAGCACGCATGTGACGTACCGCTTCGACAATATTGCCGCTGCCAGCTTCACCCTTGGTGCGTATCATGGCTGCGCCTTCACCGATACGACGCAGCGCTTCGCCAAGATTGGTGGCACCGCAGACAAAAGGCACTTTAAAGTCGTTTTTGTATATATGATTGACTTCATCGGCTGGTGTCAGTACTTCGGATTCATCAATAAAATCAACTTCCAGTGCCTGTATAATCTGCGCTTCAGCAAAATGACCAATACGGCATTTTGCCATCACCGGAATGGAAACCGTGTTCTTTATCTGCTGAATCATTTCGGGGTCTGACATGCGGGCAACCCCACCGTCACGTCGAATATCGGATGGAATACGTTCCAGCGCCATCACCGCGCAGGCGCCGGCGTCTTCAGCGATTTTAGCCTGATCAGCGTTGGTGACATCCATGATGGCACCGCCTTTGAGCATTTCGGCGAGGCCGACCTTGACTTCAAATGCGCTGCTGCCTGTGTTTGTGTTTTTACCGGTACTATTCATTATTGCAGCTCTTGTAATGGCTTGTCAGCTTAGTCTGATTTAGCGTAGGAATTGGGATTAAATAAAGCTGATATGTTCATCAGTTGCCAGCTTTCTGTCCATGATATAGGTCAAAGAGTTGTGAAATAATAAGGTGATTTTAACGCGCTGCTGTCCGGAATAAATTATATTGTCAAAGAGATCAGGAATACAAGAGGTCGAGTTGTTGTATAAGGTGCCGAGACCTGAATCGGTGCAGCCTGCCTGAAAGTCGCCGTCCAGGAAGATAAAAACATGGCCTCCATGTCGGCTCCACGTTCGCATCCCTGCGAACGAGGCTTTCAGGCAGACAGCCCCAATCCAGATCTCTCAGGAGCACAAAAAGACAGCAGTAATAACCAGCTTGCAGAGACAGCTGGCTGGAGAGGTGTATCAGGATTACCTGTCTGAGACCCTCTTTCGCAGGGAAGCGAAAGTGGAGCCTACATGGAAGTATTCACGGCGTGTCTCAGACAGGTAATACAGGTACATGTCGGTTAGTAAAACACAGGTCCATGCCTCTGGATATTCATTTGTGTGACAGCAGTGGGTTTTAACGGTTTATTTTTTTTACTTTTTGATGTGTGTCATTTGCGTATTTGAGTAATATATGTATTGTTCCACTGGCATTAAACGCAGACACTGGCTAAGTGTCTTTATTAATCAGGGTTGCCCCACTTATTTAAAATTAGAGTTTAATTATGTTAAACATCGACGGTGAAGTAGTTGATTCAAAACCAGCGGACTTTGGTCCGCCAGTATTACGTTTAGGTTTCAGGCCTTTCTTTTTAGCAGCAGGGGTTTTTTCCATCCTGGCAATGGCTATCTGGATGGCAAATTATGTGTTTTCTGTTGAGTTTGCTTTCTCCGGGATAGCACCAAGTTTATGGCATGCGCATGAAATGATGTTCGGTTATGTCATGGCTGTGGTTGCAGGATTTTTACTGACAGCAATAAAAAACTGGACAGGGGAAGAAGTGCTACGAGGTAAAGCACTGGCCTTATTGTTTTTGCTCTGGTTAGTCGCTCGGCTCATGCCTTTAACGGGTTTAATGATACCCGTAGAGGTTATTGCAGTTGTTGATGTGGCATTTTTATTCTTCCTGGGTGTGGCCTGTTTACGGCCCGTGATGAAGGTCAAACAATATAAGCAGATAGGCATTATTTCAAAAATATTTTTGTTGATGTTATGTAATGTTGCCTTTTATTTAGGTCTTATGGGCGTTATTGCCGATGGTGTGCAGTGGGGACTGTATTCTGCACTGTACATGATTATCGCTTTAATCTTTGTCATGATGCGTCGTGTGATGCCGATGTTTATTAAAAATGGTATCGATGGCGAGGTGGAAATAAAAAATCGAGCATGGGTTGATCATTCCAGCCTGGTTTTATTAGTGTGCCTGTGGATCAGCGATGTGTTTACTGAATACAATAACTTGACGGCTATCTTTGCAGTACTTTTAACCTTATTACATACCTTGCGATTAGCCGGCTGGTATACCGGTAAAATCTGGAGTAAGTCACTGGTGTGGGTTCTGGTTGTTGCCTACGCTTTTTTTATTTTAGGTTTCGCATTAAAAGCATTATCGATAACGTCCGGTTTTTCACCGTTTTTATCCGTACATGCATTCACAGCAGGCGGTATCGGTTTGCTTACCATAGGCATGATGTCGCGTGTTGCCCTGGGACATACCGCTCGTAATGTTTTTGAGCCACCGGCTATTGTTTTCTGGAGCTTCGCTATACTGTTTTTGGGCATCATCGTACGAGTGATTTTCCCGATATTTAATATGGAGCTCTATGTATACTGGATAGGTATATCACAGCTGTTATGGATGATCTCGTTTGCTATTTTTGTTGTTGTGTATGCGCCGATGTTGCTGAGCGCAAGGACTGATGGCAGGGATGGCTGAGTTTAAAAAAATAAAAAATATTCACCACAGAGGCGCAGAGGGCACAGAGTTTTATTTTGTTAACAGCGCCTATGGCGCAGTTAACAATTATAAGCTTTTCTCTGTGTGCTCTGTGCCTCTGTGGTGAAAATTGTTTTGACGTTATTAAGCAATTTTTGCTTTAATAGCATCTATCACCGCATCAGAAGAAGTTGCTTCTACAGAAAGCAGCAGACCTTCGTTTTTGTAGAAACCAACTAATGGTGCTGTTTGATCGTTGTACACATTAAGGCGGTTGCTGATAGCTTCTTCCGTTTCGTCATCACGCTGTACAACTGGCTCACCACATTTGTCACATACGCCTTCTACTTTTGGTGGATTAGATTTTACGTTGTAGATTTCACCACAGCCGGTACAGGTGCGGCGAGTAGTTAAGCGATCAAGAATAACGTCACGTGGTACATCAATCTCAACAGCGCAATCCAATGTCTCACCCATGTCAGCTAACAGAACTTTCAGTGCTTCAGCCTGTGGAATGGTGCGTGGGAAACCATCTAATAAGTAGCCGGCTTTACAGTCGTCTTCTTTAAGGCGTTCACCCATAATGCCCATGATTAAGTCATCAGAGACCAGGTCACCGGCTTTCATTGCCGCTTGAGCCTGTTTACCTAGTTCAGTGCCAGCAGCTACAGCGCCGCGTAAAATGTCGCCAGTAGAAATTTGAACAGAACCGTCCAGTTTGGTCAGTAATTTTGCAACAGTACCTTTACCAGCACCCGGTGCGCCTAAAAGAATTAACTTCATGGGATTTCCTCAGAAATTGTTAAAATTATTAAAAAAAGGTCGTATGTCTTGAAAGGCACATACGCTAAAAATCTGGCGCGTATTCTCCTGTTTTCAGTCACTGAAATCAAATAAAACAGGCGGCATATCCACGAATAGTGCTGAATTTGTCCTGAGTCAGTTAAAATTTTCTAATTTAGTTGTATCATAGTCAGCTATCAATCGAATTGTATGAAGGTAAAAATGGAATATCAGGAATTTTTAGAAGAATTTGAACAGGGTGACGATAATTTCAAGGCAATGGTACACAAACGCTATGCCCGCTATCTTGATGATGTTTCGTTACGGCCTTATCAGGCAGAGCTGATTAAACTACAGGACCACCTGGAAGAACAACAGCAAAAGATGATTGTTCTGGTTGAAGGTCGGGATGCAGCGGGCAAGGGCGGTAGTATCCGTCGTATTACGCGTTATATGAATGAAAAACATTACCGGGTGGTTGCCCTGGGCAAGCCATCAGACGTGCAGCAGAGCCAATGGTATTTTCAGCGTTATGTTGAGCATTTCCCCAGGGGAGGGGAAATTGTGCTGTTTGACCGAAGCTGGTACAACCGTGCCATGGTCGAGCCAATATTCGATTTTTGCACGCAGAAACAATACAGCACTTTTATGAAAACGGTGTCTCAGATTGAGGATGATCTGGTCGAGCACGGTATTATTTTTCATAAGATTTATTTCTCGGTTTCTAAAAATGTTCAGGCTAAACGATTTGATGATAGAGAAACCAATCAGCTAAAAAAATGGAAACTGTCAGAAATTGATGTGCAGATGCAGGAAAAATGGGACGAATTTACTGAAATGAAATATCAGATGATGAAGCAGACGCATAGCCATACCAGCCCGTGGTCTGTCATCCGCAGTAATGATAAACATCGAGCTCACGTGAATGCGGTTAAAAGCATTTTAAACAAGGTTGATTATGAAGGCCGTAATATGAGCCTGGACTATACGGTTGATCCGGATATTTATTATTCAGGGGCACGTGAAATTGAACTGATGGAAAATCATTTGCGTGAAGAGGGTAAGTTTATAGTTTAAGTTTTTCGTCATTGCGAGGAACGAAGCAATCTCCATAAGCGGCTGTATCGTCTATAGAAGATTGCTTCGTTCCTCGCAATGACGTTTTCAGTTTTTGGCCTGATGGTATAATGAGCCTTTATGAAAAAGGCACAAACAAACCAGGTTGTACTAACCACGCTGAATTCGCGCTATATGCATACCGCATTCGGTCTGCGATATTTGTATGCCAATCTCGGTGAATTGCAATCATCTGCCTGTATTGAAGAATTCACCATCCAGCAACGCCCCATTGATATTGCAGAAAAACTGTTAAAACACCGGCCAGAAATAATTGGTTTTGGTGTCTATATCTGGAACGTTGCGGAAGTAACAAAAACCGTAGCGTTATTAAAACAGGTGTCACCGGAAACCATCATTGTTCTTGGTGGCCCGGAAGTGAGTCATTTACCCGATAAACCTGCGGTCGTTGATATTGCAGATTATATCGTTATGGGCGCAGCTGAAAAAAGTTTTCGTGAGCTGTGCCAGTTAATTTTATCGGCTAACAAACCGCTTGAGCGGGAGATTCAAAGCGATGAATTAGCACTTGATCAATTGCAGCTACCCTATCAATACTACAGCGATGAAGATATTAAAAATCGATTGATTTATGTTGAAGCATCACGTGGTTGTCCGTTTAAGTGCGAGTTTTGTTTGTCCTCGCTGGATAAAACATCTAAACCCTTTGAGTTAAGTGTGTTTCTTGATGAGATGGATAAGCTGTATCAGTCAGGTGCGCGTAATTTTAAATTTATTGATCGTACCTTTAATTTAAAAGTCAGCAGCAGTGTTGCCATACTTGAATTTTTTCTTGCAAGAATGACGGATGATTTATATCTGCATTTTGAAGTTGTGCCGGATAATCTTCCAGACAGGTTAAAAGCAGTAATACAAAAATTTCCATATCATACCCTGCAGTTTGAAATCGGAGTGCAGACCTTTGATGAAAAAATTCAGGCTTTAATCAGCAGAAAACAGAACAACATAAAAACCAAAGAAAATCTTCTCTGGTTAAGACAGCAAACGTACGCCTATATTCATGCCGATTTAATCTTTGGTTTGCCTGCAGATACCTTGTCTAACTTTGCAAAAAGCTTTGATCAACTACTTGCTTTAAATCCACATGAAATACAGCTTGGCATACTAAAACGCTTACGTGGTGTACCACTCAATCGTCACAATAAAAAATATCAATTACGTTATAACCCGGAACCACCCTACAATATTTTATCTACCCGGGATATAGATTTTGACACCATGCAACGGGTTAATCGTTTTGCCCGCTACTGGGATATGATAGCTAATTCAGGTCGCTTTAAAAATACCCTGCCGTTAATTTTAAAAGATTCGCCTTTTGATTATTTTATGCAGTTAAGCGATGGTCTTTACCAGGCGGCAGGTAGCACATGGAAAATATCGTTGCGGCGTTTATTTATATTGTTATTTGAAATTATAAAAAACAGAAGTGATATTGATGAGGTTTTGTTAATTGAAACCATGAGCGCTGATTACCAGCGCACGGCTGAGAAGGCGCCGTTTGAATTATTAATTAATAAGAAAAATAAGCTGACACGAATAGGTGTGGCCAATAAACGGCAACAAAAAGTGCTGAAATAATTCGTTTTACTGTTTAATCTAGGGACGTTCTGATTAAGTGTCATTCTGAGCGGCTAATTTGTCTGGAACAAATTGAACAGCTATGCTGACCCGAAGGGCGAAGGGCATGATGCCCGTAGTAACCCGAAGAATCTTATACTCCGTAAACTATTGATCGTACAGTGGTACAAGATCTTTCGACTTCGCTTAAGATGACAAAAATGGGTTTGTTCAGAGGTTCCTTAGATATTCTCCCCGTTTTTACATCCAGCGGATAACCCCTTGCGTTAGCTTGTGTTTAATAGTCAGGCCGTGCTTCTTTAAACAATACTAAGTTCTTTCAAAGCATCAATATTGTGAACCGTTACACAGTTGCCTTCAATCGTTAGAATTCCCTGGTTCTTCAGGTTTTTAATAATTCGTGAGAATGTTTCGGGTTTGACCGATAATCTTGCAGCGATAACATTTTTAGCGGTATCCAGTGTGAAGTTATCCCTGTCTTCGGTCATTTCCTCTATTAAATAAGAGGCAACGCGGCAGGTACCGGAATGTAATGTTATGGTATCGATTTCTTTAATCAGTTTTCTTAGTTAAAAGCTCATGCTGCCCAGCATCAGCAAACAGGTCGCTGTCGAACCCTGGAGCATCTCCTGGAAGTTATTCGCGTTAATACTAATAACGATAGTCTCAGCCAATGCGGCTGAACTTACCGGGTAACCTATCTGGTTAGTGAACATTAGTGCTTCTGCAAATACTTCACCGGCTTTTACAATTTCAATAATTTTTTCCTGGCCATCCGGGGACATGCGAAAAAGTTTGATTTTACCGCTGATCACCATGTAAAAAGAGGTGACTTTATCTGCCTGCGTGAACAATCGTTGACCGTCGATTAGTTTTTGCAAATGACTGAACTGGGAAACCCTGTCTAGTTGTTCATCAGTCAGCTCTGAGAACAGGTGATGCCGTTTCAGGTTTTGTTTGATAATCTCGGTATTATCCTGATTCATAGCTGATGTTTTCTAATGGCATTAAAAAATGCAAGTATGCCATGAATGTATCCTGGATATACACCCTGTTTTTATTTTGATTGTTTCTGTGGTGAAAAACTATCCCGCAGCAAGCTAGTGAGGGAGTCCTAGTTAGTCAGCCTCAAATAAAGCAGGGGCAATTTACGCGGCAGTTCTTCGGCATTACGTACCAGCACATAGGAACGGCTGCCGAACAGATAAGGTAAATAGTCTTCGGCCTGTTCATCTATGGTGACACAGAAGGGTTGTAAACCCAGTTTTTCCGCTTCCAGTACCGCCATGCGGGTATCCTCTATGCCGTATCGGCCTTCGTATTTATCCAGGTCATTGGGTTTGCCATCGGTGAGAATGAGCAGCAGTTTTTGGCTTGAGGCTTCTTTTGTCAGTAACTCCGTAGCATAACGTATGGCGGCGCCCATACGGGTGTAATAGCCGGGGCGAATGGCGTCTATATGGCCCCGGATATTGTTGTCGTAGTTATCGTTAAAGCCTTTGATATTGTAGAAACGAATATGGTTGCGATTGCGTGATGAGAAACCGTGCAGGGCAAAGCGGTCACCGGTAGCGGTCAGGGCTTCTGCAAACAGGTAAAGTGAGTCACGAATAACATCGATAACACGGGAATTATTATTTATGTAAGCATCGGTGGATAGTGACAGATCTGCCAGCAATAAACAGGAGAGGTTGCGGCTGAGGTTGCGTACATCACGATAGACGGGCGTGTCGCTATTCACATGGCCGTGTTTACGATCAGTGAGGAAGTTGATGTAGTTTTCAAGATCAAGTTCGCTACCTTCGGTTTGTCTACTGACCCAGTGTCGCTCCGGGCGCAGTGCTTCAAATTGACGACGAATTTTATGGGCCTGTGGGCGCAGCCTTGTTGGCAATTCCATTGCCGGTGCGTGACGTGATGTCATTACCTGAAGTCGGCAATGGTCTTTTTGCAAATGCTGCTGTCTGTAATCCCATTCGTCGATGGCGATGCCTTCGTCTAAAACGATATCGTCGTATAACTCGGAAGGTAGATCGAGATCCAGTTTGATTTTACTCGACGTGGTTTCACTGTCTTTAGCGAGGGTAATATTGTCCATGTCTTCGGCAGTTTTCATCGCGTTGTCATCGTCATCATCAACGCTGGTGCGATCAACTTTGGTATATTCTCCCCAGCTCCACAGGGTTTCCAGGCGAAAGCTCATCAGCCCGTCTTTCCCATCGGGCATGTCGGTGTGTCCGCCTTTTTTACGTTTTTGTTGTTTGTCCTGTGGTTTTTTATTGCTTTTTTCGTCCTCATCCTCAGGCAGGTCGGGATCTGTCGGGGCTGCACCGGTATTAAATTCCTGCGGCGGCGGTGAGGGATGTAACCACAGTGAAACCGGCTGCGGTGGACGTTTGGCATAGTCCAGGCTGACGGTTGTGGCGGGGGCGGACAAAGCCTGGCGAATGGCTTTTTCCTGCGATGCCTCGCCCGTCGATAAGGTTTCCGGTGCTGGTCGTTGCTGTAGATGCGCCGCCAGCAGTTTTTGATATCGGGTATTTAAACCGGGCCATGTTTGCAGGGTTTTACGGCTGCGGTACTGGTTACGACTGATCCAGTTTTGGCCTTGTGTGGGTACCACTGACAGTGCGATAAGCCATAAATACAGATCATGGTTAAGTTGTCGCTGTGGAAACAGGGCAATGCTTTGTGGCAGTCTCAGGGTTTCTTCATCACGCCAGGCATACTGGGTGGTTTTGCCGGTGCCGGCAATGCGTTGCAGCAGTGAACGTCGGGCATGAAGCTCGGAATCGGTGGCGCTTTCGATGCGTAAACCCCCTTCACCGCCCAGTGCACGAAAAAAAATCCCCGCCGTGCGGCGAACGTCATCCAGATAGACAATGGCCTCAGGGTAGTGCTGATTAGCACTGCTGGTAATAAAACGATGCCAGATTTTGCCGATGAATTCTTCCATGGGTGGATTATCGTTGCAGAAACCTTGACCAGTCAGGTGGCAACCATAAAATCATCACCACACAGAAAATAATCAGGGCGATAAAGAACAGCTTAAATTTTCGCTGTGGATTTTTACCCAGATCAGGTGGTAGCGGCATACCACAGTGAGAACAGTTTTTTTCACCTGCTTCAACATTACCACCACAATGTTCACATACCAGGCTTTTCATTTTTTATCTCCATGGATGGAGTGGCTGAAAACTGCTCCTGCATTTTCCGCACTTCCCACGGCCATGTGGGTCGTATGCTGAAAATCGTCAGGAACGATTTCAGTGCATTTAAAATTAT
>Ga0164315_10000935_pt1 | contig 21419 bp, 20 predicted proteins | sample GuaBasSedimGuay6_FD_113737 | JGI IMG/M metagenome (GOLD analysis project Ga0164315, IMG submission 113737) | Subseafloor sediment microbial communities from Guaymas Basin, Gulf of California, Mexico - Guay6, Core 4569-2, 0-3 cm | ecosystem: Environmental > Aquatic > Marine > Hydrothermal vents... | reverse complement strand
CGCAGAAACATCATCAATCCGGCAGGGCACTACGCTAGTGATGCAGATTGATCATGATATGTCCTTTTTAAAAAAATATGGAATCCCCTGGAGCCGTGGGACTTATTCGGAACATATTTATGACAACCCCGATAATTGGTACCGGGCCCTTTGGGTCAGGGTATTTACAGAAGGAGTTGGCGTCAGGTGGAAAACATCGTATCAGAAACAACTGGGCCGGAAAACCGGAAGGGTTATCTTTTTGTGGTATCAGCCCCGTCCGGGGCCGGGAAAACTACTCTCTGCAGGGCGTTGCGAGATGTCTATTCAGACATTCAGTACTCTGTATCCCATACCACGCGAAAACCGCGTCGGGGTGAAAAAGATGGTATCGATTATCATTTCACGGACAAAACAAAATTTCTCAACATGCGCGACAGGGGCCTCTGGGCGGAATGGGCGGACGTTCACGGTCATTATTATGGCACTTCCATAAAAAACATGGAAAAGGCGCTTTCAGCCGGTTACGATATTCTGCTCGACATCGATGTTCAGGGAACAATGCAGATTCTGGAGCGGTATCCCGACGCCGTTACTATCTTCATCATGGCACCCTCGCTGGAAATTTTAAAGCAACGACTGTCGAAACGGGGAACGGAGGATTCCCGGACCATTGAAAAGCGTATGAGAAATGCCGAAAAAGAGATCGCCGGAAAATCGATTTACCGCCATGTGATCGTCAACGACGATCTCTCGACAGCTATCGACAAATTCATCCGTATTGTTGGGAAATATCATAACAATAGACCCTAACGTCCAGATCCACAAGGGATTCATAATGGTCGAAATACTATATGGATATCACCCGGTGAGAGAAGCACTTCGTGCGGGGAAGCGAGAACTGCTGGAGATCTGTCTGCCAAAAGGTAAATCCTCTTATAGGGTTGAGGAGGTGGCCTCTCTGGCGAAAGAAGCCCATGTTTCCATCAATCGGGTATCCATGGGAAGAATCGAATCCATGGTCGCTACGGATTCTCACCAGGGTATCTGCGCATCGGCCGGCCCATATGTCTGGAGCGACCTGTCCCGACTCCTGAAGACCGTCGAAGGAAGAACCCCCTTTTTACTGCTGCTGGATCATATTGTTGATCCACACAACCTCGGTGCGCTGCTCCGAACGGCATTTTGTGCGGGACTGGACGGTGTGGTCATAACGAAGGACCGTTCTGCGCAGCCCACTCCTGCTGTTTCCAAGGCATCGGCCGGTACCATGGAGCATATTTCTTTGACCCGCGTTACGAATATGGTGTCAACCATAAGGACCCTGAAAGAATCCGGACTATGGGTGGCCGGGCTCGACAAGCAGACCGGCCAGAGCATTTATACCAGCGATATGACCGGGCCGATGGCGCTGGTAATCGGGAGTGAAGAAAAGGGGATCCGCCCGCTGGTAAAAAAACACTGTGACCTGATGGTCGCCATCCCCCAGGTTGGCGATGTCGATTCGCTGAACGCTTCGGTGGCCGGCGGCGTGGTGATGTATGAGACCTATCGGCAGAGAGAACTCCAGGACTGCAACCTTGGGGCAGACTGAATGTACCCGATGAATCTGAATGTAACCGACACATCTCGCAGGGCGCTCATGCATACATGGAATGCTTTCAAGGAAGCCCTGTTTCCCTTGACGTGTTTGCTGTGCGGACAATTTTATCCTCGGCGGTCCGGCTGGAACGATTCCTTTAAAAGAGGTGTTTTTTCCAACGAAACGATCCAGGCGTCGCCATCGGCCTCACTCTTCGGCAGGCTGATGGCGCCCTATATCTGCCCTGTCTGTTCGCAACAGTTTACCCCTATCGAATCACCCTGTTGTACCTGCTGTGGCATTATGTTCAAGAGTCGGGAAGGGACGGACCATGTTTGTGGGGAATGTCTCAGTTCAAGGCGGTCTTTTGGTATGGCAAGAGCCGTGGGTGTTTACGATCAGGCGTTGTTGGCGGTGATTCACGGATTCAAATATGGCGAAAAAGTGGGTATGGCCGCACCCCTGTCCATTTTGTTGTTGAACGCGTATCATCACTTCTGGCATGACAGACCCATGGATGTGGTTGTCCCGGTACCGTTATTTTGGCGCCGGTTTCGAAAAAGAGGATTCAATCAGGTTTATCTGGCAGTCAAACACTGGGAGCGTCACGAATGGCAAGGTGCCCTGTCAACACCCCTCATGGTCGAAAGAGAAGCTTTGCGGCGGAGACGGTCCACACTACCCCAGACAGGTCTGGGACGCGGGGACCGTATGCGAAACGTGAAAGGCGCATTCGAAATAGGCGTGTCCAACAACATTCTAAACAAAAAGATTCTGCTCGTGGATGATGTATATACCACCGGCGCCACGGTCAATGAATGTGCAAAGATTCTTTTAAAGGAAGGGGCTGAGACGGTGGATATCCTGACATTGGCTCGGGCCGTGTGAAGAACCAATGGAGACATTGAAACTTCCCAATCTCTCGGCAATTGAGAGTGTTCGGCATCATATCTTTTCCAGGCATGGCGGTTGTAGCCAGGGTGACTATGCGAGCCTGAACTTCAGTCTGGGTGTTGGTGACGATATTGATGCAGTCCAACAGAACCGGCGTATCCTCTTGGGGCACATGAAGGCGGCACGCCTGGCTTTCTCGAATCAGGTTCATGGCACCCAGGTATTGACGGTAGATCAACGAAGCTTTTCCGCTGGGAAACCGGAAATATTGCATGCCGGCACCGGCGATGCCATGATAACGAATATTCCGGGTGTGGCCCTGGTGGTTCTGGTCGCTGATTGTCAGGCCGTCCTGATGGTGGATCCGGTTAAGCGAGTTGTTGCCAACGTGCATGTGGGGTGGCGGGGGAACGTCAACCATATCCTTTGCCGGACCATCACGGAGATGAACAGCCGGTTTGATTGCAATCCTGTGGACCTGAGGGCCGGTATCAGTCCTTCCCTGGGCCCGTGCTGCGCAGAATTTGTTAATTTCACGAGTGAAATGCCCAAAATGTACTGGCACCATAAAGACCGGCAGAATAGGTTTGATTTATGGGCTCTCAGCAGGGAGCAATTATTAGAGGAAGGCGTATTGTCGGAAAACATCCATGTAAGCGGCATCTGTACCCGATGCAGAACAGACAATTATTTTTCTTACCGGGCAAGTAAGATTACCGGCCGATTTGCAGCCGCTATCCAAATAAAGGGTTCAAACATACCAGAAAGATGAAGAACGAAGGATTTCTTGAACCGTTTTTGCCAAAAGATCAGGAGAAGCCTATAGGAGGGCCTTGAGGATGACCTGCACGGAAACACGGTTGTCGGCGTCACGGATTTTGTCGAACCGGGAAATTTGCCCGGGATACTTTCGGATGCGCATCGTCTGTGATCAGGTGTATCAGGATGCCGTGCCCGGTCAGTTTGTTATGGTCCGTCTGCTCGGACGGGCCTCTCCCTTGCTCCGAAGGCCTTTTTCGATCCATGATTTGATAATGGAAGGGGAATATGTAACCGGCTTTGATATCTTATATAAAATTATAGGAGCAGGGACGGAGGCGCTTTCCATGAGCCGAGCCGGTGATATCGTGGATGTTCTCGGACCTCTTGGGCGGGGATTTTCCACCCGGGGGGATTTCGGCCGTGTTCACATGGTGGCCGGTGGTATTGGTGTCGCTCCGTTTGTTTTTTTGATCAACCACTTGATGCGGCAGGGTCTTTCCAGTTCACAGATCACACTTTTTGTCGGCGGCAGGTCCTGCGGAGATCTGTTATGTCTTGAGATATTCGAACGCCTGGGCATACAGTTGAAGCTGACCACCGATGATGGCAGTGCCGGCAGTCAATGCGTGGTTACACAGCCGCTGGGAGAAGCCCTGAGGCAGCAGAAACCGAAAATGTTGTTTGCATGTGGTCCCATGCCCATGTTGCGGGAAGTGATGGCGATATCCAAAAAAGATGGCATCCCATGCCAGGTTTCCATCGAAACCATGATGGCCTGTGGCATGGGTGCCTGTCTGGGTTGTGCCGTGGAGAAACGCGATTCCAAAGAAAAATATCTACATGCCTGTATGGACGGGCCGGTGTTTGAGGCGGAGAAGATCAAAATTTAGGGTTCGAGGGGAAAGATACCGTGTTAAGTTTTAGGATTTAAGTGTTAGGTAGGCTATGAGCTATCAGCTATCAGCAACAATCAATGATGCATATAGTATTGTATCCAAGATGTTCCTTGCAAAATAATTTAGCATGTCGAAGAGAAAGGTCAAGTTGTCATTCCTGCGGAGGCAGGAATCCAGGTATCGATTTTCTGGACTCCCGTCTCCACGGGAGTGAGATATTAATGTAACTTATTTATGGGACATAACACTATCGCAAATGATAGCCGAAGGCTAAATGACCAAACAGAACCGTTCATGCCATCAAAAATGAGGTCCTCTGTGCTACGCAGCGGCACCAAATAAATTTGCTCCGCAAATTTATTTTAGGTTTGACTTGCCATGGTGCCTATGGTAGGTCGTTTAAGTCCGAATTTTGTAAACAGACAAGGCTTCTGACCATCAAGGAAAGTGTTCTTTTTTCATGAAAAAGGAGACATACCGGTCTATACGGGAACTGGCCTACTACAGTAGCTTGGGGTTCTCTGTGGCGCTTTCCATTTTCATCGGTCTTGGTATTGGTGTCTGGCTCGATGGAAAGTTTGATACATCGCCTTGGTTGACACTTATTTTTCTGGGTTTTGGTATTGCTGCTGCATATCGCAATATTGGTCTTGCCGTTAAAAAGAGTCGAAATTTGTAAACGCTTTTACGGTTTTTATACATGAGAATTCAGGAGAGAATACTCAAATTTGTGACGCGAACGAACTGGGTGCTGCTGGTAGTAGCGAGTGCACTCGGCCTGGCGTTTCTGCCCATTGATTTTGCCAAAGGCATCCTTTACGGCGGCCTGATCGTGACCATCAATTTTCACCTGTTGTCCCGGACGCTGAAAAAGGCGTTGGCGCCACCCCATCTCTCATCCCACAATGTCGTTCTGGCGAAATATTATTTCCGATTCTTTGTGAGCGGTATCATTCTGTTGTTTCTCATCCAAGGGCACTATGTAGCACCGCTTGGTCTTTTTGTCGGGCTTTCCGTCGTGGTTGCGAGCATTTTCATGGCCACGATTCTTGAAGTAAGCAAACTTTTAATGAAGGAGGCAGTCTAAGGATGGAGCATCCCTATCTCTTTTTTGTCAAGCTGTTTGAGCTTATCGGCCTGGGTCACTTCGCACATACCTATCCACATGTTATCTATTCATGGGTCGTCATGGCCATACTGATCGGTTTTGGTTTTCTTGCTGCAAAGGTCGTGACCCTGATCCCATCCAAAGGCCAAAACTTTTTTGAAATTCTCATTTCAGGCCTTGAGGAATTTGCCGTTACCATTACAGGAGAAGAAGGGCGCTGGCTCCTGCCCATCATCGCGACGATTTTCTTCTATATCGCCGCATGCAACCTGATCGGCCTGGTACCTGGTTTTTTCCCCCCCACAGCCAGTTTGAATACGACCCTGTCCTGTGCTTTGACGGTGGTTGTCTTTACCCATGTTATCGGCATCAAATATCACGGTGCCGGTTACGTCAAACATTTTCTGGGACCTGTCTGGTGGATGATTCCTATTATTTTACCGATTGAGCTCATCGGTCACCTGGCCAGAGTGCTGTCTCTATCTTTCCGACTTTTCGGCAACATGATGGGTCATGAACTGGTGCTGGGAATACTCTTTGTTCTTGCCGGTGCCTTTTTTGCGCCCCTGCCGATCATGGCCCTCGGCATTTTCGTGGCGTTGGTGCAGGCGTTTGTGTTTTTCCTGCTTTCGGTGATGTACTTTACGTCCGCCATGGAGCACGCGCATTAATCTGAAACAAACGGATCAGCTATTCGACTTTAAAAGCGACAATGTCGTGTATGATAAAATCGCGCAGCGATTTTATGGATAATGGAAGAAGCGAATCATTAATTCTTAACAAGGAGGTAGAGCAAGTATGGAAGCAACTGCATTAAGTTTTTTTATCGCCTGTGTAACGGCAGCCGGATTCGGAATCGCCATTGCAGCCTTTGGCTGTGGTATTGGACAGGGCATTGGATTGAAAGCTGCCGTGGAAGGTATTGCCAGAAATCCCGAATCTTCCGGTAAGGTTACGGTTACGCTGCTGATCGGTCTGGCCATGATCGAATCGCTCTGTATTTACGCGCTGGTCGTTGCCTTGATCCTTATTTATGCGCATCCCCAAGCGGGTGCCATAGCAGGTCTGCTGGGTCACTAAATAGGTACCGATAAAAAAGGCCGCGCTATAAACGCGCGGCCTTTTTTTTAGGCTATAGGCTGTTAGACTATAGGCCGCTAACAACCTAACAGCCTAATAGTCTACAGCCTTATGTTTTCCCCTCAGACCCTGCATACTTGTTTATTGAGTTCCTTGAGTTCGTTGTGTTTATTGAGTTGTCCCCGGCAAAGAGTATTCAGCTCTCAACACATCCCCTGTTCCATCAACCCAATGAACACAAGAAACGCAACAAACTCAAAGAACACTATTCCCCCTCGAACCCTTCTTTTAGCTTCTCCCTTAAATATTGCCCTGTATAGGAGCCCTTGACCATTGTCAGTTCTTCGGGAGTTCCACAACCTACGATTTCGCCGCCGTCATCTCCGCCTTCCGGTCCAAGATCGATGATGTAGTCTGCCGTTTTGATGACGTCCAGATTGTGTTCGATCACGACGACCGTGTTCCCGGTATCCACAAACCGGTCCAGCACCTTCAGCAGATTGCGAATATCTTCGCTATGCAGACCGGTGGTGGGTTCGTCAAGGATATACAGGGTGCGACCGGTCCCTTTTTTGCTCAGTTCCTTTGCCAGTTTTACCCGTTGTGCTTCTCCTCCGGACAGTGTTGTGGCAGGCTGGCCGAGCCGGATGTAGCCAAGACCCACGTCAGCAAGGGTTTGAAGCTTTGTGCGAATGTTAACGATTTTATCAAAAAAGCCAAGAGACTGGGTAACCGTCATATTGAGTACATCGACAATGTTTTGCCCCTTGTAACGAACTTCAAGGGTTTCACGATTGTAGCGCATCCCCCGGCAGGCGTCGCACATCACATGCAGGTCAGGCAGGAAGTGCATTTCAATTTTAATGATGCCGTCCCCGCTGCAGGCTTCGCACCTTCCTCCTTTGACATTGAAGCTGAATCGTCCTGGTTTGTAACCTCTCATCCGGGATTCCGGTGTCTTGGAAAAAAGTTCCCGAATGAAAGTGAATAAACCCGTGTAGGTTGCCGGATTCGACCGTGGCGTCCTGCCGATGGCCGACTGGTCTATATGGATCACCTTGTCGATATGCTCCAGGCCTGTGAGTTGTCTGAATCTGCCGGCCCTGATTTGTTTATGGTAAAGCCTTTGGGAGAGTGCGCGAAAGAGCGTTTCCAGGACTAGAGAGGACTTCCCGGATCCGGAGACGCCGGTGACACAGATCAATCGTCCCAGCGGGAACATTACATCAATACTTTTAAGATTGTTCTGGGTAGCGCCTATAATGCCAAGGAAAGTCCCATGACCTGTCCGTCTGTGCATGGGTACGCTAATTGTTTTTTTGCCGGACATATAGCGACCGGTCAAAGAAGTCTCCGACAACATGAGATCTTCGGGCGTTCCGGTAAATACGATGTTTCCACCCTGGACACCTGCACCGGGCCCCATGTCAACCACGTGGTCGGCTCGACGTATGGTCTCCTCGTCATGTTCTACAACTACGACAGTGTTGCCGAGATCGCGCATTTTTGAAAGTGCAGACAGCAGTTGCTGATTGTCTCTCTGGTGGAGGCCGATACTTGGTTCGTCCAGCACATACAAAACACCGGTTAATTTTGACCCGATCTGCGTGGCGAGTCGAATTCGCTGACTTTCACCACCCGAGAGGGTGTTGGCAGTCCTGTCGAGTGTGAGATAGGGGAGACCCACGTTGGCGAGAAACCCGAGTCTTTCTTTTATCTCCCTGAGGATGCGGTCTGAAATGATCGCTTTTTTACCGGTGAGTATCAATGTCTGGAAAAAAAGCAGGGCGTTTTCAACCGAAAGAGAAGTGATGTCGAAAATGGTTTTATCACCGATTTTAACGGAGCGTCCGGCGCGGTTCAATTTAGCGCCTTTGCATTCGGAGCACGGGCGGAAGTTCATGTATAGTTTGATGTCTTCGCGTGACCAGCTGGAATCGGTCTCCCTATAACGCCGTTCGAGATTCGGTATGATCCCTTCATAGGCCTTGTGGTAAGAGAATCTGCGGTTGTTTCTCTCAAAATAGAAGGGAATTTGTTCGTCTCCGGAACCGAACAACAGTACCTGCTTGAAATGGTCGGGAAGATCGACAAAAGGGGTGTAGATATCCGCCCGGTAGTATGTGGTCAGGGAATCCAGGAATTCGGCGAAATGGACCGAACTCCGATTGGCCCACAGCGCAACAGCACCCTGGCGCAACGACAGGGATGGATTTGGAACAATCAGATCAGGATCAAATTCACTTGTCACACCCAGACCATCACATTTTGGACAGGCTCCCTGGGGTGAATTGAAGGAAAAGCTGGCGGGTGTAAAATCCGGGTAATGGATGCCGCAATTCAGACAGACAGGTGTTTCACTGTAAAGAATCGGCAGACTATCGATAACGTCGATGGTTACCCGTCCGCCGGACAGGGACGCGGCAAGTTCCAGAGAGTCTGCCAGTCGGTTTCGAATGTTTTCTTTGATCACCAGGCGGTCTACAACCACGTCGATAGTGTGTCGTTGCGTCGATTTCAATATTTCCACCTGTTCGATATCAAAGATGTCACCGTCTACGCGGACACGGGCGAAACCTTCTTTTCGCAGCTGTTTTATCAGCTTTTCATGGGTTCCCGTCTGGTTCAATACCACCGGTGAGAGAACCATGGTCCGGGAATTCTCTGGTAGTTCCATGACCTGGTCAACGATCTGGTCGAGGGTCTGGGAAGAGATTGGTTGGCCGCATTCATGACAATGGGGTGTTCCAACACGGGCAAAAAGCAGCCGAAAATAGTCATAAATTTCGGTGATGGTGCCCACGGTTGATCTGGGGTTGTGGCTTCCGGTTTTTTGTTCGATAGCGATGGCTGGTGACAGTCCTTCAATGGAATCGATGGCTGGTTTTTCCATTCGTTCTAGAAATTGCCGGGCATATGTGGAAAGAGATTCCACATATCGTCGCTGGCCCTCAGCATAGAGGGTGTCAAAAGCCAGGGAGGATTTTCCGGAACCTGAAAGACCGGTAATGACAATGAGTTTGTTTCCCGGCAGCACGAGGTCGATGTTTTTAAGATTGTGCTGTCTTGCCCCCTGAATGATAATATCCATAAGTCGTTCTCAAGTTGTGCTGGAATAAGATTAAACCGGCCTATAAGTGAAAAGAAAGTGCGTATTGCGGTCGGCGGCCGATCGACAATCCCCGTGCGACCGTGAAAAACTCGTTCTAAAGTGACTGTAATACCGAACAGGGCCAAATTTTAAATAGAGTTGCCATTCAAACAACCGAATTCGATGTTTTGAAGGAATCATCATGCTGTTCGGTATAACAGGCACTAAAGACCTCAGACAGTTTCACGATCACACAGGGATTACCCATCGACCTTAGAAAGAAATAGCGACAACGTCGCGTCAAATAAATTTGTAAAACAAATTTATCTATACTAGATTCTCCGACAAAAACATAGGGCCGAAAACAGGATTGGAGAACCTTGCATTTCCCCGAGACAGGCGAAAAAACGATGTCCATAAAAGCGACGAAGTCGCGCTCTATAAATTTGTAAAACGAATTTATTTGGATAGCGCCATGAAATGATTAAGCTTTTGCCGGGTTGGTATCAGATGATTTTTCAGTGTTAAATTTCGGGTGAAATTAATTTAAAAATAAGAGATAATGGAAGATATTAGGTGTAAACAAGAGTTATGAGAATTGTTGAAAAATTGTTCATAACTCTGGATATGCCTAAAATACTTAAAGAAATATTGCAAATACAAAGCACTGTAGATCAGGGAATTAGCAGGCGCTATAGTATTATACATTGTATAATCAATTAGATAGAATGAAGCAAAATTTTCTGGTACGGCTATTTTATGAATCGCCTTCATTCGGTTTGACAATCAATGCCCGGTACCTTAAAAAGCATTCAACGGTTGATGATATCGATCTTATCCGGTTTTAATTCAAAAAAACCAATTAATATCGTTGTTTTACCTTTTTCATTAATCCTGAATTAATCATTGTTTTATAGAATCAAATCGACGAGATAACCGGTATTTATGGAAGCTGTCTGGAACGAGATAAAATCTGCCATCAAGGAAAAAATTCCTGGCCATTGCTATAAAATGTGGATCGAGCCCATCGCATTCGACAAGACAACCGAAGACGGCGTGTTCCTGTCCTGCCCCAATCAGTTTTACAGAAAACGGATTCTCACCAACTATGCAGATTTAATGGAAACTGAAGTGAACCGGGTACTGGGAAAGTCGTACAAGCTATTTCTGGATGTGCGCAAGCAGGCAAAGGGATCTTTGGCAGGTGCATCACCGGCACAACACCAGATGCTGCTTCCGAGTATCCATTCGAAAATGTACAGTGGCAGGATGCTGAGACGGAATTTTACCTTTGACCAGTTTGTCGTTGGAAAGAATAATGGCTTGGCCTATTCAGCAGCACTCTCCCTGGCATCCAGGAAATCGAGCCAACAAAACTCCGTGTTCCTTCTGTCCAAGACCGGTAACGGGAAAAGTCATCTTTCCCAGGCTGTGGGGCATCATATCCTGTCGGCCTTTCCCACCGAGCGGGTATTTTATATCACGGCCGAGGATTTTACCAATGAGATGACCTACTCATTTCAAAACAACTCCATCGGAAAATTCAAAGAGAAATATCAGAATCAATGTGATGTTTTACTCATGGAGGACGTACACTACCTGAGTGGCAAGGGCCGAACTCAGCAGGAGTTGGCGCTGGTGCTGGACACGCTGTTTGAAGCGGATAAAAAAATTATTTTTTCAAGTTGCTACCTACCTGGTGACATACCGAAGCTGGACGAGAAATTGCGTTCCCGGCTTGGCTACGGCCTTATTTCTACTATCAAAACGCCAGGCTACAAAACACGGGTGAAGATTCTCCAGAAAAAATCGGCCGTAAACGGGTGTAAATTACCTCAGGAAGTGATGCACTATCTGGCTGATGCGCTTGCCGAGAACGTCCGGCAACTGGAAAGCGGCCTCATCGGTGTGGCGGCTAAATCATCCTTGCTGGGTATGGGTATCGATTTGAATCTGGCAGAGAGCGTTGTCAAGAATATTGTTCGACAGCGTAAAACCATTACCGTCGCTGTCATTAAAAAGCTTGTTTGCGAACAGTATAAGGTAAACCAGAATGATCTGGTATCCCGGTCACGAAAACAGCGTATTCTTAAACCGAGGCAGGTGGCCATTTATCTTTCCAGGCGATACACCGACCAACCCTTGCAGGCCATTGGTAAGAGTTTCAATCGGTATCACGCAACCGCTCTACACGCTATCGGGTGTGTTGAGCGCGAGTTGAAGCATAACGCCCCCCTCAAACAGCATGTGAAATATCTCAGCAAGAAACTTGAATCCGGTAACTTCTAACCCACATTTTTCACCCTTAAAAAAACAAAAAGCCTCGACTGATTCAGTCGGGGCTTTTTGTTTTTCATTCCCTAAAATTGACATTGCCGCATCATATAAAAATGCACAGCAATTTTATTATTGGATCTTGATGAACGTGCTGTTGGATGCCACGATGTCCTCGATGAATTCCATACGCACATTCTGGTGATATGCGATGACACAGCGCAGCTTCAATGCACATTTAGAGCAAACTTCGTCGGTGGCATCATAATCGCCGACACATCCCACCTGATCGTCCAGCGGCTCCAATTCCATAACTATTTTATCCATTTTGGTTCCTTATAAAATCATGAAATGAATTTAATTTTGTAACGATATTATATCAACCTAAAATGAGTGTTTCAGAATTTTGAAACGCTCAATTCAGGTTGAGTAATGATAGCATCTCAGCATGTATATTTCCGTTTGTAGCCAGAATTTCCTTCTTGTCGATGGTAAATGGATTATTGGCAAAATCGGTTACGACTGCACCGGCTTCCGAAGCGATCAGCACGGCTGCAGCCGTATCCCACGGGTGGAGATTTTGTTCCCAGAAACCATCAAAACGACCACAGGCCAACGCGCATACATCGACAGCAGCAGACCCAAGTCTGCGGATGCCCTGGGCAGCTCTCAGACAATTTTCCAGCCGGTCCGTGATGGTATCGAATATCGACAATAGATCATAGGGGAAACCCGTGGCAAGCAGGCTTTCTTGCATAACCCGGGTGTCGGAAACCTGGATGGGATGGTTATTCAGGAAGGCTCCCTCACCGGCAATAGCCGAGAACAACTCTCCTGTGACCGGGTTGAAGACAATTCCCATGATCGTTGTCTCCTTGAATGCATAGGCAATTGAAATCGAAAAAACCGGCACTTGGTGTGCAAAATTGACCGTACCGTCCAGGGGGTCGATGATCCATTGGTGATCCACGTCACATTGATCCAGGCCGCTCTCTTCTGCCAGGATCGAGTGTTCCGGAAAAGCTTCACGTATGATTCCGATAATGATCTTTTCCGATGCCGTATCGGCTTCAGTGACAAGATCAACGGGGCCTTTTTTCCGGATATCGGAAATATTTCCGAAATAAGATTTCAAGACCTTGCCGCTTTCAAATGCAGCCTTGATACCAGTTTGCTTGATTAAGTTCATATCCATAAGTGAGACCGTTATAGGTGATCTGAAGCGGATGTCAAGCTTCTTTTGGGTTATACGCTTAAATGATTTTTAAAGGGGGTAAAACAAGAAGGGTCCCGGGGTTCGAGGGTTCGAGGGTTCGAGGGTAACCGAAAGCGATAAGTGATAGGCAGCTAATAGCCTATGGCTTAAACACCTAATAAGCTATTGAGGGTCCGAGGGTAGTCAAAAGCTAAGGGCTGATAGCTATTAGCCACCCTCCAACCCTCGTATCACCCTTGTATCCCCCTCGAACTCTTATTTTAGCTCCTCCCCATCCTCGCTTCCAGGTTTTCAATCAACGGTCTCAGGGTAGAGGCTTCCCGGGCGGATATGGAAAAACCGTTGTATATCCGACTTAATCGATTCCGCTCTTGCACGGGCACCAGGTCCTTCTTGTTCAGCACCCGTACCAGGGGGATCTGTTGCAATGCCAGGTCTGACAGGAGGTTTTCCACGGATTCAATCTGTTCTGGGTGCCGTGGGTTGCTCATGTCGATTACGTGCAGCAGGATGTCGGCACTCTCGAGTTCTTCCAAAGTGGCTCTGAAAGCGACCAGGAGGTCTTCAGGCAGGTTTTTGATGAATCCCACCGTATCGGTGATGATAACCTCTGTGTCGCGAGGGAATCTGAGACGCCGGCTGGAAGGATCCAGGGTGGCAAAAAGTCGTTTCTCCACCAGGACATGGCTGTGTGTGAGGGTATTGAGAAGGGTTGATTTCCCGGCATTGGTATAGCCGATAATGGAAATGACCGGCAGGGCTTTCTTGGCGCGCTTAGCCTTTTGCTGCCGGCGATGTTTTCTGACATTCAGCAGGGCTTTTTCCAGTTGAACGATTTTGTCCCTTATGCGCCTGCGGTTGATTTCCAGCTTGGTCTCGCCGGGGCCCCTTCCGCCTATACCACCGGTCAAGCGTGACATGGCTGTATTTTTGGTAATGAGCCTTGGCAGCAGGTATTTGAGCTGGGCCAGTTCCACCTGGAGTTTTCCCTCCCGGGTCTGGGCCCTTTGGGCAAAAATGTCAAGGATCAGCTGGGTCCGATCGATGACTTTGAGGTCGATCTGGTCAGTGATGGAACGGATTTGAGAGGGATTGAGTTCCTGGTCGAAAACAAGCAGTGTGGCACCTTTCTGGAGGGCTGTAATGACAAGACTTTTCAGTTTTCCCGATCCCATCAAAAACCGGCTGTCTATTTTCCGGCGATATTGCAGGAGACTGCCGACGGTCTGGATGCCGCTTGAGGATACCAGCTCCGAAAGTTCGTCCAGTGAGTCGCCGGCATCCTGTTTGGACGCAGTAGAGACGCTGATGAGAAGGGCCCGTTCTGTATTCTTGCCTGCCGTGTGCAATGGGGTAATGCGGGAAAGCTCTTCCTCGATGGACTGAATCAGCTCTACACATCCGATATCGGTCTTTCCGGGTGCCAGCGATACGGGAATCGTCGTTGGTTGGCCTGTATTTTTAGGCAGGATATGGCTCATGATAACCTGTTTGGGAAGACCGTCCCTGCCGACTTGCACCACTGTCATAAGATCCAGGCGCAGCATGGCAAGATCCGTGAGATCATCGGTGGTCAATGGTTCGCTATCCAGATGGGTGTGAACACAGCGGATGCCCCTCAGGCGCCCGGGTGCAGATCGGTATTCCGGAGTGTCGGGGATCATGATTTCATTGTGGTTTCCCACAATCACATAGGGAATTTTTCCCTTGCGATCGATGAGAAGCCCGATCTGTCGATTGATGTCGAGGGACAGGCGGCTGATGTCCCGGGCGAGTTCCGGTGTGATGATGAATTCCGGTGGGGTTTTTCTCCGATAGAGATTTTCAATTTTACGGACCTGGCTTGTCTTGAGTCCTTTTGTGTTGCCGAATATTTTTTTCATAAAATCATAGACGGTTTGTATCCCAACAACTTTAAGTCTGTGTAACTTTAAAGCATTGAGCGCCGATGCTTCACTTCGTGTCACTTGAACCCTGAATAAGGATCAGTTCCTTGGAGATGATTCTTATTTCTGTATATATTTATCCTCTGCCAGATTTTCGAAACGCGTATAGGTGTTCAAAAATGCCAGTTTGATTTCGCCGGTGGGGCCGTTGCGCTGTTTTTTCAGCAGTAATTCCGCTGTCCCTTTGTTGGGGTTGTTTTCATCCCGGTTGTAGACCTCGTCCCTGTAAATGAATGCCACCACGTCGGCATCCTGTTCAAGGGCTCCGGACTCCCTGAGATCCGACAACTGGGGCCGCTTGTCCTGGCGTTCTTCGAGTTTCCGGTTCAGCTGGGACAGAGCCATGACCGGCAGGCTCAGCTCTTTGGCAAGGGCCTTAAGGCTTCTGGACATTTCCGATATTTCGAGATCTCTTCGTTCAGACGATGAGCTCGATTTCATGAGCTGCAGGTAGTCAATGATTATGAGGCCGATGTTCTTGTCCATTTTTAGCCGTCGGGCTTTGGCGCGAATGCCCATGGTAGATATGTCGGGCGAATCATCGATGAAAATAGGTGCTTCGGAAAGAACTTCGGCTGCGCTGGTCAGGTTAACCCAATCCTCCCTGCTGAAGAATCCACTTCGCAGGCGGGATGAGTCGATTCTCGCTTCTGCACACAGCAGGCGCATGGAGAGCTGTTCCCGTGACATTTCGATGGAGAATACCGCTACGGGAATATTTGCATCCACGGCGACATTCCTGGCGATGTTGAGAGCCAGCGCGGTTTTTCCCATGCTGGGTCGGCCGGCCAGGATGACGAGGTCCGAATTCTGGAGTCCGGAAGTGAGGTTGTCGAGGCGACTGTATCCGGTGGGTACACCGGTAATGAGCGACTTGTTGCCTTGCCGTTCCTCGAGTGCGTCGATATTTTTCTGGACCAGGGATGACAGGGAGTAGAAAGACTGCCGACTTTCATTGCCGGATATTTCGAAAACAGCCTTTTCGGCAAAGTCGATTATATCTTCCACATCGCCCCGGTCTTCGTAGCAGCGCTTGGTGATGGTGTTGGCCTTGAGGATCAATTGCCTCAGTGAGGACTTGTCATGAATGATTTTGGCATAGTGCTGGGCATTCACGGCCACAGGTGCCGTGTCCACAAGCTTAACCAGATAGGTGGCGCCACCGATGGCCTCGAGATCTCCCTTTTCCTTGAGAAGGTTGGTAAGGGTCACAAGGTCGATGGGCTCATTTTTTTGAAAAAGATCGATGATGCCCGCAAAAATCTTTTGATGCGTCGAGCGGTAGAAGTCTTCCGGAATCAGTTTTTCAAGGACATCGTACAGGGTGCTGTTGTCCAGCATCACCGCGCTGAGAAGCGACTCTTCTGCTTCCAGATTCTGGGGTGGAATGGTGTGGATGGATGCGTTTTTGTCCATAAGGTCAATCAAAAGGATGTTAATTCGGAATTAGGTTAGCACACATACCAGGATGAAATCAAGAAAGCAAAACGCAATAAGCGACAAGCTTTAAGCGGTGAGCCGCCTACCGAGCAGAGGCAGGGAAGCATTATGGTTTTTAACAGCTTAAAGCTTATTACTTATAGCTAAAAATAGCGACGCAGTCGCGTCCGATAAAATCGTTATACGATTTTATTCGGGCACTACTTCCAGCGTAATTTCCGGCTCCACTTCTTTATATACCCGAATGGGAATCTTGTGTGTCCCAATGGTTTTGATGGGCTCGCTCATGAGAACCATGCGTTTTTCCACCGTAACACCTTCCGCGGCAAGAGCCTTGATGACGTCGCGCACCCCAATAGAGCCATAGAGACGGTCTTCTTCGCTCACCTTGGCGGCGATTTTACATGATACGCCCTCAAGGCTGGTCGCCATCTCCTCTGCAATCTTCTTTTCCTTGGCGATCTGCAGATCGAATTTGGTTTTTTGCTGCTCCAGCATGCGCCGGTTTTGAGGTGTGGCCGGAACTGCTTTTTGCTGCGGCAGCAGGTAGTTGCGTGCAAATCCCTTGGCGACGTCCACTTCGCTTCCGATAATGCCCAGAGAATCGATGGTTTCCTTTAAAATAACCTTCATGTGTTAACCTCCAAAAAAGAAAATTGAACCGCGATTTTCTTTTTTAAGTTTGATTATTCCTTTCTGTTTGTCAGAAAGCACCCGGTAATCAAGGCAGCAGGGAACAATCTAAAATCAATTTAATGTCCTTATAAGAACAAATTCATTACGTTACAGTAAAAATAAACAGTCTGCAATGCACCAGAAGCGACAACGTCACCTAAAATAAAATCGCTACTGCGATTTTATTTTCCTGAAATTGAGCCACATATCGAACAGTCCCAGGCCGATGACAACCAGCAGAATGATCTGTTGAATGGCGATAAGGCTGTAGAAAAAAATCCTCAGTGGCCTGGGAAACTGTTTTTTTTCAAAGAAAAAAGATACAATGGCAATGCCTTGAAAAAAATAGATCATCAGCAGTACCAGCAGGCCGTTTATGCCAATGATCTTGAGCGTGCTGCCCGGCAGCATGAGAAGCCCGCCGCACCCGATCAGCACCCACACAAGATAATCAGGGGCTTTCCACAGGTTCAGCACACCGAACGCTGGAAAAAAGAGGCCCCGGCGCTTCAGAAGTGGTCTGGCCATGAGCAGATTGGACCATGTTACCATTAAAAAAGATACTGTTATCATGGCCGGGATGATGCGAATCAAGCCATATTGTATCTGGTCCAGTGATGTCGAAAACTTATGGATGAATTCTTCCGACGCCCCCATGCCACGGTAGAGCGCAACCGTCATTTCAAGATTTTGGGCAATATACGTCGATACAAGGCTGTAGATGCTGGTGGCTGACATGTTGCTGTAAAGCACGAGCCCCACAGCGCCGGTCAGCAGGACCCCGCCACAAGCGTATAGAACGGTCTTTTCAACCGAAAGATTCATTTCAAAAAGCTCACTCAGTAAAAAGCCGAGGAAGAGCATTTCCAGAAAGAACACCACATCGATGGATATGCCCCCTGCCAGAACCACCAGTATCGTCATGGCCGTTCCCGGTACAATGAGGCCCGTCTTTCGACCCAGCTTGGAACGATAGAACAGAACCGGGAGCGGGAGAAGCAGGGAGCAGAAAAATCCGATAATCGGCATGTAAACCGACACGGTGATGATGGCCATTGTTATTACCACACCGGTCAATATATCTCTGGATATTTCCCTGGTAAAGGTTTGCGACACGCGCTTGCTCCAAAAGACCTTTTTGAAATGGCTTCTATAAATCTAATGTACCGACATACGGTAGCAACGCAATGGTCCGGGCCCGCTTGATGGCATGGGTCAATACGCGCTGATGCTTGGAGCAGGTACCGGAAATTCTTCTGGGAATGATTTTGCCCCGTTCGGTAATAAAATATTTTAACAGCTTCTGATCCTTGTAGTCGATATTGATCTTGCTGTCAGCACAGAAACGACACACTTTTCTGCGATGGAAGACTCGTCTTTTTTTCTTTACGTTACTATTGTTCCGCGTCTGTCTATGATAGGCTGCCATTTATCTACTCCTTAGGGGTTTCTGCTGATTCGGTGGGTTCTTCTTCAAGGACCGGGGTCCCTTCGGGTTCCGGTGCAGCTTCACTTGCTTTTTCTTTGACCTCAGGAGCTGCTTCTACGGCTTCTTCGACCTTAGGAGCTGCTTCTACGGTTTCTTCCGCTGCCGCTTTGGTTGCTACTTCTTCAACCTCAGGGATTACCTCTGCTGCTGCTTCTACTACCGCTTCAACCTCTGGAGCTGTTTCGGCAACAGCTTCTTCGGCTTCAGGTGCAGCTTCGGGCGTTGTCGCAGCTTCGGCTTCCGCAGCGGCCGCTGCCGCCTTTGTGGCTGCCTGTTTGGTTTTTTCTTCTTCCGCTGCTTTGGCAACTGCTTCGGCTTTCTGGGCTTCTTTTTCAGCCATTTCAGTCTTGATGGCTTCCACGTCCGCCTCTTTATCCAGCAGAACCGTCATGTACTTGAGAATCCGGTCGTCGATGCGGAAGAAACGCTCCATTTCATCAACCAGATCGCCGAAACCACAGAAATTAACCTGCGCGTAAAAGCCGCGCGGCTTTTTCTTGATTTCATAGGCCAGTTTTTTCTGACCCCATTCATTGATGTCGATCAGGAAACCTTTGTACTGAGGAATGAGTTCTTTGAGTCTGCCAAATACCGGTGAGCGCTCGTCTTCTGACAGGTCAGAATCGAGGATAACGATCTGTTCGTACCTTCTCATACTACCTCCTTGTGGATATTCCCTGAAATTTTCACGAGCCTGAGACTTTCATGTGCTGCGTTACTGAAGATTCGAAGTAGCTAGACTACGTCTTCATCTTCAGATGCCTTGCCTATGCAAGTCTCACACCCATTTAAATTTCAGGTGGTTAGCCCCGACCAAAAAGGTAATGCGTATCATGAGAGGGATACACCGGAGCAAGGATTATGTCGGTTTCGACTCCAAGGGAATCGAAACGCTATATATATGGGGTTGGAAATACCTTTGTCAAGTTTAAATTTGAAATCAAATTTAAACCTTGAATTGAGCGATTTTTCCCGAAGAGATGTGCCGAGATCTTGATGGAGGAGGGTTCGCAAAAAACGTAGGCATACCAATGGATCTGTCGAGGCTTTTTTCGAACCCTTGATCCGCAAGAGATTGGTGCAGCTCGAGAGAAAAATCGCTCAGTTCAGGTTAAGCTATAGCGGCTTGCGCCGCTTTGCAATTCTATTTCTAATTTCGGTGAAGATGCCAAATCACACCCACGGTATAATTGCCATTGTAGGGGTGCCCCTTGTGGGTACCCGAAAGACCGTCGGTAATTCGTCAAAACGGGCAGGCACAAGGCCAGCCCCTACAGGATTAGGGGATATCAGACCCAACAAGACTGGTAGCTACAGAATAATCACCACCAACCAAACCTTGCCATGATAGCTCTTTACGTGGTACCGTGGGGATAACCAACGCATATCGGCAATAATTTTGTTGGGTTTGATATTGTAAACAAAATTAAAATTCAGAGGTCAATAATGATTGACAAACGAAGCGGCAAAGATCGTAGGGTCAATAAAGATAGAAGAAGTTTCATCGATAGACGTACAAAATGAAATATAGATTATAATAGCAATCTTTTAAAGAGCACAAGCAGGCTCAAAACATTCCTGTTCCAACAATTCCTTAAACACAACTATCTGAACGAAAGGGATGCCCAAATGAATGATATCAGCCAGCAATTCCAGGGATGGTTGGTCCAGATACGCAGAGATTTTCACATGCATCCGGAAACGGCTTATGAAGAGGTGCGGACCACAGACCGCATTGCTGCCATTTTGACCGAATTGGGTCTGGAGGTTCGGCGTTTTGAAGATATGACCGGTGTAGTGGGCCTATTGCGGTCAGGAAAGGATGGACCCACTGTTGGACTCAGGGCGGATATAGACGCACTGAAACTCCGGGAGCTCACCGACGTTTCCTACAAATCCAGGAACGATGGCAAGATGCATGCCTGCGGCCACGACGCCCACGTAACGATTATGCTTGGTGTGGCCAAACACCTGGTCGAAACCGGCCTTGGTAAAACCTTGCAGGGAAACGTCAAATTTTTCTTCCAACCGGCCGAAGAGGGCGGCGCGGGAGCCAAAAAGATGATTGACCGTGGGGTATTAGAAAATCCGGAAGTGGGCGCAATCATGGCCGGCCATATGCTACCCGATATGGAGTTGGGCCACATTGGCGTCTTTGAGGGTCAAAGTCATGCTTCCGCCGATAGATTTAGACTGACCATCACTGGCAAAGGGGGGCATGGAGGCCGCCCCCATCAGGTTCGCGACCCCATTATCGCCGGCGCGCACTGGATCACCGCTGTCCAGTCCGCCGCCGCGAGAAGTGTCGACCCGGTGGATTCTGCCGTAATCACGGTCGGGAGCATCCACGGCGGTGAGGCCTCCAATGTCGTCCCCCGCGATGTCATATTGAACGGCACCACCAGGGCCATCGGCGAAGGTGTACGCGAACGGATCCGTGAACGGATGCAGGGGATCACCCGGGGCGTTGAAGAAGCTTTTGAAGTGCAGTGCGATCTGAAATTTGATGACGGATATCCGGCGGTTTTTAACGACGCCGGCATCTCTCGGCTGCTTTATGATACAGCCATCGATCTTTTCGGGGCACACAAAGTCCAGTATATGCGACCCAGCACAGGAGCTGAGGATTTCGCATTTTTTGCCCAGCAGAAGCCAAGTGCCATTATCCGATTGGGCTGCGGCCGTCCCGGCCAGGATTTCAGTCCGCTCCACTCACCCTTTTTTGATATCGATGAGCGGATTCTCGGGTTGGGGGTGGAATTGTTTACCGCGGCGGTCCAGCGGTACTTAGGGCTCGCGCAAAAATAACTTCACCCTAAAATGAGCGTTTCAAATTTTAAGAATGTTGGATTTAGAAATAATTTCAAAGGATTTGATTCATTTAAATTCTTAAAATTTGAAACCCGTTGGGATTGCCGATCTTACCACATCTACGGCGTCAGATGCCATACCGCATAGTTCACTATAGCGGAACAGCATCTTCCTTG
>Ga0164315_10000934_pt1 | contig 21430 bp, 11 predicted proteins | sample GuaBasSedimGuay6_FD_113737 | JGI IMG/M metagenome (GOLD analysis project Ga0164315, IMG submission 113737) | Subseafloor sediment microbial communities from Guaymas Basin, Gulf of California, Mexico - Guay6, Core 4569-2, 0-3 cm | ecosystem: Environmental > Aquatic > Marine > Hydrothermal vents... | reverse complement strand
TGCAATCATTTAATCATTTAGTGCGTAATAAAGTGGTTTATGGATCATTATAATTTGCAAATGACTTTTTGCCATTACAAACCCCAATATCCTATAATACGAGATATTTCCAGTTCAGATACATGCTGTATGGTATAGTCAAGAGAACGTTGGGGTTGGTGGCTTTAGCAATGTAGCAATTTTCTAAATATCTGGGCAGAGGTTGTTTAGAAAACATATACAAGCTACTCGACCTTTTTTATTATTGTATCTAATGGACTGGTTATGTTGGATAAGCTTCTTTTGCTGACATGTGTGTAGATCTCTGTAGTTTTGGTCGATCCATGACCCAGTATGGTTTGTATATATCGGATATCTACTCCCTGTTCTAAAAGGTGGGTAGCAAAGGAGTGCCTTAGCATATGTGGAGTCACCTTTTTCTCAATTCCTGCCTTATTTGCTGCTCGTTTTAGGATTTTAGCTATGGATGTAGCTGAATATTGATTCCTATTTACTCCTTCAAATAGCCAGTAATTTGGTTTAAAATCTTTCAAGTATTTATGGAGTAGTATTGAAAGGTAATGAGATAGGATCGTATTTCTATCCTTGCCCCCTTTACTGTCACGAATGAAAATGATCTTTCGTTCAAAGTTGATATCCTGCTTTCTTAAATTTATGAGCTCAGATCTTCTAAGCCCAGCTGAGTATATTGTTCCTATAATCGACTTGTGCTTTAAGTTTTCTATACTCTTCAGTATGTTCAGTACCTCTTCTTCAGAAAGGACCTTTGGCAGTTCTCTGGTTTTTCTTGGTCTTTCGAGGTAGTATAGCTTTTTATCTTGTCCAAGGACTTTCTCATAGTAGAATTTTATAGCATTTATTCTCTGATTTTGCTGAGAAGGTGAAATACCTTTAGTCCGAATCAGCTTCAGGATATAGTCGTTGACTTGCTGAGTTGTAATTGATTCTAAGGTTACATCATGAAACTCCTCTACGAAGGATTTCATGTAGCTCATATAGGTTTTGATTGTGTTTTGGCTATATCTTTTCCTTATAAGTATCTCTAAATACTGTGGGGGTAGTTCATTTTCTTGTGTTGGCGCGGCGTCTTCAAATCTTGTTATGGGATCCTTCTCTTCTTTCCTGGATTGGATTTCTTGTTTCTCGCTGTAATCGGACCCATTGTCAAAGGCTTCGAGAGCTGAATAGTCTATCTGAGTAAGAGGTTCAAGTATGTTTAGCAGCAAGGACAGATTGAAACTCTTTTTTGGTATATACCAATAACGGGAATCCTGGTTCCACCTTCTTCCCGGGATGGTTCTAACTGCATTTATGAGTTCTTTATTAAACTCGAAATAGATCTTTACAATCAGCTCGTCATTTAAATATCCAGGCACGAGTTCCGTGAGTTTTTCACCAATTGAATCGGGTTTCATAACTTTGGTTTTGATTAGAAATTGTCCATATTAATTGATGTGATCAAACAGTAAATGTCGTCATGATTCGGGCTTGTCCTGTTGTGATTTTTCAAATTTTTCTAAAAAATCCCGCAGAAGGCTTGTGATGGTTGTCAGTTGACGTAAGATGATTGTCAGCAGGCATAAGACAATTGTATATCGCCATCAGTCCAATGTATTTTCATATAAGATGAATGTCAGTTGGCGTAAGATGGATGTAAACTGACATAAGTTGTATGTAGATTGTCATAAGACGGTTGTCAGTTGACGTAAGATGATTGTCAGATGTCATCGGACGCATGTAAATCCTTATTAGATGAATGTCAGATCGTATCAGATTTCCGTAGATGAGCTTCAGACGATCGTAGATGGCCATAAGATCATTGTAAATATGCATAAGACCATTGTCGGTTCGTATAAGACCATCGTCAATTCGCATAAGATCACTGTAAGTTGTCATGGGACCAATGTACGCGGACAAGTTGTCAGTTGGCATGGATTCAAGTATGCTGTCGATATATCAAAGAACTTCGTTGATGAACCCGGAAGCGCATCATGCATCTGGGTGGTTAGTGTATATCAGTTTGGGATCGGTGTAAATTACTTTGGACTGAGGTGATCAGCAAATTTCTTCATGGGGGAGGATCCTTGATCTGTTCCACTCGGATAAATTCGACCTGGAAACCTAATCCGGAGAGAAGACTCTGGAAATAGCCTTCTCACAATCGGCTGGCTTCCTCACTGATGCCATTTGCCACCGCCCTGAAGTAGGGGGTCAAGCACCTTGAGATCTTCAAATACCTTGGTAGTCTAAAATAATCTCAGCTGCCATATGTACGGCTGAACGGACTACCTCACTACATTTTTCTGTGGCTCCGGCATTCTGGAATTTCTGAAGCTCTCCCGGGTCCGTGAGGCGATAGCAACGTCCGAACTTTCCCTCCTGAACCTTATGGCAGAGGGTGGTTCCAAACTCCTTTTCAAAGAGCTCACAGAAATGACCTGTGGGGACCAGTGACTCCTGGTAGGTATCCCAGTCGTCAAGATGGTGAAGATCCCGGCCATAGATCAGTCCCATGGCCATCAGTGGTCCGGTAACCGCTCCGCAGGTTTCTCCCCGTTCTGCAATACCAGGCATGGGGGTTAGTGCTTTGATTACCTGTTCCCCCTTGAGCCCGAACTGGTCCTTCAGCGCCAGGAAACTGCTCTGGGCACAGTGGTGCGACAGCTGCATATACTGGTCCACCTTCTGATCCAGCATCTTCATTACCAGGTCGCGAGGCATCTGGCGATTTTTGGCCAGTTCTTCGCTGAATTTGTCTTCCTCCTCCTGAGGGAGAGAAGCAGGTGCTACTTTCGTTGGATTTTCCCTGCTTGTGCAGGCCCCCAGTGATGCCGTAGCCAGGGCTGCCAGGGTAGTGCGACCAAGAAAATCACGACGTTTCAAAGGTTTTTTCATATTCCAAAGTTAGGAAATTCATACGACTGAAGTAGCATGTTTTTCGTATCTTGTGTGGCGTGTTTATTGGAGGAGAATCATGAAATACCTTAGCTTTATTATACTGATTGTTGGGCTCTTACTTCTGCTTGCACCTGGGTGTAAACAGCAGAAAGGGACTGATGCAGAGCGGGCCGAAGAGATGATATCGGCCAAAACACTGGGACTGGCTTACCTGGAAGAGAACAAACTTGAGGAAGCTGAAGCAGAGTTTTTGAAAATCATTGATCTGGATGCCGACGAGGTGATGGCTTATGCCAACCTGGGTATTGTTTATCTCCGTATGGGATCCTTTGATAAAGCAGAAGAGTGGCTTCAAAAAGCCATCAAGATGCAAGCTGAGGACCCCGATGTAAGGCTGATCCTGGCCAAGGTTTATGAAATGAGCGGCGACTCTGAGAAGGCAGTACAGGAGCTTGAAAAGATTATGGAATTCTCACCAGGACATGTAAAATCGCTATATAACCTCACCGAACTATATGCTTCCATGCAGGGAGAGGGCGCACTTGCGAAGCGCCTGGCCTATACCAGAGAACTGGCCGAAAAAGTGCCCGCTAACATCGTCCCACGCCTGAATCTGTTGGAGATACTAATTCAGGAGGGAGAAACTGATCAGGCACTTGAACAACTGGAGGAGGTCCAGCAGGTTTTTCCCGAGTTTCCCATGGAGGCGGTTGAATATTACGACCAATCCCTCCAGGCTCTTCGAAAGCCGGATATGGAGAAAGCTTCAGTCTCCTTTATGATATTTCATAACTATATGAAAGTAACCACGCCTTACCAGGCGGGTATGATGGATCTGAAAGGACCGGGAGGCGCACTGGTGGGATCTCCGGTCATTACCTTTGATCAGACCCAGATGGGATTCCAGGCAGCCGATTGGGAGGAGCAGCTGGCAGCTATAAAATTTACGGATATTACCGCCACTGCAGGCCTTGATTTTCTCCTGCAGGGGAGGGCTTCAACTTCCGGTGAGATACCGGGAACTACCCATCTGGCAGCCTGCGACTATAATGGAGATGGAGATGTGGACCTCTACGCTGGAAGGATTGATCCAGCCACAGGAACCTACCGGCACTATTTATTAAAGAATGAATGGGGCGCCTACAAGGATGTCTCGGTGGAGTCCGGGATTGATCACCAGGGCGCTGAGACTTCAGCTCGCTTTGCCGATTATGACAATGATGGATTCCTCGACCTCTACGTGGTTAAAGAGGGAGCCAATCACTTATACAGGAGTACGGGTGAAGAGTTTTTTACTGACGTAAGCACTCAGGCCGGGGTGGGAGATATGGACCCTGGGACCGGAGCACTCTTTTTTGATTATGATCATGACGGGGACCTGGATATTTTTGTCAGCAGGAGAGGAGAAAATCTGCTCTATCGAAACAACCTCGATGGTGCTTTCCTGGAGCAGGGCGAAAAGTCTGGTCTTGCCGGCGCTGATGAGGAGACTCTCGATGCTGCATTTGGAGATTTTGACGAGGATGGAGATATCGACCTGGTGGTCATCAACCATGATGGCTCCAACCGGCTATATTCGAACCAGAGGCAGGGGATTTTTCGGGATATCTCAAAGGAAGCGGGAATGCCTGAGATAGAAGGAGCAACTGCAGTAAGTGTAGGGGATTATAACAACGATGGCTTCCTTGATCTCTTTCTGGCTTCATCGGAAGCCGGAGCTTCGGGTTTGTATCTGAACCAGGGAGATGGGACCTTCGTCTTGGATCTGGATTCCGAGGAAGTTACTGAAAGTTTGAAAAATATAAGTGTGAACGATGCAGAACTATTTGATTTTGATAACGATGGCTACCTCGATTTGCTGGTGGTGGGCGAATCCACGCAGAATGATGGAGTGGGAGTTGAACTTTACCACAGCGATGGAAGCGGTAAATTGTGGCTATCTCCGGGCATTCTGCCGGAAGATATAAGAACTGGAAGTCGCATTACTACCTTTGATTACAATAGTGATGGTGACCTGGATCTGGGTCTTACCGGAATCGATGGAAGCATTCGCCTGCTTCGCAACGATGGTGGGAACAACAACCATTTTATCAAGATGAAGCTTGTGGGTCTGCGTGCCGGGAGTGCAAAAAATAATTACTATGGAATCGGGGCCAAGGTGGAGGTTCGTTCTGGAAGTTTATACCAATCCAAAGTTGTAACAGGGCCGGATATCCATTTTGGCCTTGGATTGCGTGAAAGGGCAGAGGTAATACGGATCTTGTGGACCAATGGCGTTCCCCAGAACATGTTCTTCCCGGCCACCAACCAGGACCTGATCGAGGAGCAGCAACTGAAAGGATCCTGTCCCTTCCTTTATACCTGGAATGGGGAAGAGTATGCTTTTGTGAAGGATATCATGTGGAAAAGTGCCCTGGGCATGCCTCTGGGCATCATGGGTGAATCCAGCACCTTTGCACCTTCAGATGCTTCGGTAGATTATATTAAGATTCCGGGCGACCAGCTGAAAATGAAGGATGACAAATACACTTTGAGGCTTACTTGCGAGTTGTGGGAAACCCTCTTTATGGACAAGATTGGGCTTGTGGTCCTGGATCATCCCGAGGATGTGGATCTCTATGTGGATGAGCGGATGGGGCCACCCTCCCTGTCAGGCTACAGGCTCTACCAGGTGGGGGAGAAGAAGCTGCCAGAAGCAGTTACCGACCAGTATGGAAGCGACTTATTGCCTTTTGTAGCCGAAAGGGACAATCGTTATACGCCCTATCTGAAACAGGGCAAATATCAGGGTCTTACCGAGATGTCTGAAATCACAATTGAACTGGGAGAGATCAATTTGAACGAAAAACTCTATCTCTACCTGTACGGATGGATCTTTCCCACCGATGCCAGCATCAATGCTTCCATCTCCCAGTCCGATGAGATAACTATGTCCTCTCCTGTGATTGAAGCACTTAACGAAGATGGTAGCTGGGAAGTCATCATTGATAACCTGGGTTTCCCAATGGGCAAGGACAAGATGCTTGTCGCTGATCTGACTGGAAAAGTTCCCGGCTCTGATCCGCGTATCCGCATCCGGACCAATATGCAGCTGCACTGGGATCAGATCTTCTTTTCAATAGGAGATCCTGATGTACCGGTACGGACCATCACGCTGGAACCAAGCGCTGCAGAACTACAATACCGGGGATTCTCAAGAACCTACCGTAAGGGTGGACGATATGGACCTCACTGGTTCGATTATAGCACTGTGACGACCGAACCCATTTGGCGCGATCTGACAGGGAACTATACTCGTTTTGGGGATGTGCTTCCCCTATTGTTGGAGCCCGATGATATGTATGTAGTAAAAAACGCTGGTGACGAGACCACCATAGAATTTGATGCCTCATCGCTGCCTGAGCTTCCTGAGGGCTGGAAAAGGGATTTCCTGGTACACAGTGTGGGATGGGTAAAGGATGGAGATTTGAATACTGCACACGGACAAACTGTGGAACCCCTGCCATTTCATGGCATGACACGCTATCCCTATGGTACAGAGGAAGCCTATCCTTCAGATCCTGAACATCAGAATTACCTCAAGGAGTACAACACTCGTGTGGTGGATACGGAAGCCTTTACCCGGGCCCTAATTGGTAAAGAAGAATAGCAAAGCAAGGGCTATAAGAGATAAGAACAGCGCATAGGGAAGTGTGATTAAGAGCTGCTTGCCCGGCTTCATATCTAATTCTTTCCAGCTCCGTAGGATATTTCTAAGGCTCAGATGCAATCCCCATAAAACAAGTATTGCCTGAATCCATGGTATATAGCGGGGCAGTAGCTGGTGCCATGGCGTATTCGCTGTCCCGAAAAAGTCCCATCCCCACCCAAAAGGATCTGATAAAGATTGAAGTACAAAGGTGATATTGGTGAAAAGCATGGGGATAACAAAGGCCATCCAGAGCATAAGCCCCAATGGTAACAATGAAGCGGTAGAGCTAAGAAATATCTTCCTTGTATGGAGCTTCTGTTTTGAAAGCTTGCCACCCAGATAGGCCAGGAGATACATTATTCCGGGCATCACAATCAGGGAGGTGGTCCAGACTACGGCAGCATAAATCCCAAAGAGATCCCAGTTCTTCTTATCCAGGATATTAACATAGTCCCGGACAATAGGCCAGTGTCCCAGGTATAATATGCTGTAAATAATTGCGATGCTAAATATGGCGATGGTAAGCCAGGCATCGCTCATATGGCCCATACTTCTTTCAGATGCAAAGGGCCTTTTAAAGATGCTTACGTTGTCATAGGTGCAGGTGCGGATGCACTCCAGGCAAAGGCCACAGTTCTGATTTTCTTTCAGCTCAGCTACATTAAGGCCATAGGGGCAGGCCCAGCCCTTGGCATTTCCATTCTGACAATAATGGGCCTTGCACTTGTCGCAAACTTCCTGTGAACGATTTCGAAGTGCCAGCTTGCTCATCCCCGCGAAGGGGCCAATAAAGGCATGTACCGGGCACACATAGCGGCAAAAAGCCCTTAATTCAAAAATGGGAGCCATGAGTGTTGGTAAGAGCAAAAGCATAAGAATTGTAAGACCTGAAATCCTGGGAGATGCCACCATGGTGGTGGAGAATGTTGCCAGGATTAGAAATACGATTAGCCTGAGCCAGTTGTTGCTAAGCCTTTGGGGCCATTTTAAGGAGAGACCAAAGAATTTATTGTTATACCCCTTTGTTCGTCCCTTCCTGGGATTAAAAAATGAACCCCGCTGGATAAGATCCCCAAACATGGGCAGGGGACAGATGGTACACCAGACTCGCCCGAAAAATGGGGTCATGATTGCAATGATCAGAAACAGCCATACAGCCCACATCAGGAGAACTCCAAGGTTTCGGCCCGACATCTTGGTGCCGAATATGGAGGTCATTATTACGATATATATGAGTGTCAGTGCAATCAATAGTAAAATAAATTGAGGCCAGCGAGAGACCAGCAGCTTTTTAAGTATGCCCTTGCTTTTGAGCAGATCTTTCATCTCTGCTTCATCGTTTCCTTTGGAAAAAGCCTGGCTTTTTTTGCTGAACAAACCCAGAATCCAGATAAGGATCACACCTAAGAAACTTCCCAGACTAAAGCACAAGAGGGTGTTTGGAAGGATTAGCAGCTTACCCTGTTCAAATGCATGCATGGGGCCACACCACACATGGCAGCGGTACTGGCTTTTGGAAATCACATAATTTAATATACCCGGATGCTCTGCAATAATAGTTAACTCCTTTGTAATAAAGGGAGTGGCCGAGGGATCGGAGGTAAGAAATACGGTCACTTCTTCAACGGCCGGACTAACCTTTACGTCGATATCAAATTCCTCCAGGAAGAAAGAGTGTCCTGTATCGTCAGAAGAAAAGGTTAGATGAAGCGTGTCGCCCCGGTTACAGCGGATCACTGATGGATCTTTCCCATATCTGAAGTTTCTGATATGAATATATCTGTCAACAGGTTCCTGGGTAAAGAACTGACAAATAATAGCAGGAATAAGACCCAAAACAAATACAATGAGCACATTTCGAATCCTGATGGGGGCCTTACTCATAAATAGTAGTGATTAGGCAATGACAGAGCCTAAAAATAGTTATTTTTACCGACCTAATACACCTCTGTAATGACGAATTCCGCCAAACAAAAAAAGAAGGTCAAAACACAAATCAGAAATATCCTCACCCTGGTTCTGGTTATTGTTATACTGGTGGGTGTCCCTTATGCCATTTTGAAATATCAGTCCGGGAAGAGTGGCATGACTATCAAAGAGGTGGTTCAAAGAAAGATGATCAAAAGTGATGGTTCGGAATCGGAAAAATTATCTACAAGCACTGTTCTGGATGGGGAGAAAAAGGACTTTCTTATCCGACAGCATATAGGTCTGGATTACGACACAAAACCAATGATTTCACATGTGCTGGTGGATGACCTCGATAATGACGGACTACTGGATGTGATCGTATGCGATGCCCTGGACAACTTTGTCTCCTGGATCAGGCAGTATCCGGAAAATACCTATACTGAAACTGTACTGGCCACCGAATTGATTGCCCCTGCCCATGTACAGGTAAAGGATTTTGATGGAGACGGTGATAAGGATCTTCTGGTTGCTGTTCTAGGTCTGCTCTACCCCTCCAATGATAAAATTGGCTCCATTGTTTATCTTGAAAATGATGGGAACTTTAACTTCAAGAAGACCGTCATTGTCGATCGTATAGCGCGGGTTGCGGATGTAAGGGCAGGTGATCTGGACGGGGACGGTGATATGGATCTGGCGGCAGCCCAGTTTGGATACGATGATGGAGAAACCCGCTGGATGGAGAACCTGGGGAATGGCGAATTTAAGACGCATATGCTTCAAAATTTATCCGGGCCCATCAATGTGGAAATTGTAGACATTGATGCAGATAGTGACCTGGATCTTATTGTCCTGGTGAGCCAGGAGTGGGAGGAGATTTATTGCTATATCAATGATGGATCTGGAAATTTCCGGATGAAGCTGTTATGGGGCTCGGATAATGAGGACTTTGGCTCAAGCGGAATATCACTCTATGATCTTAACCAGGATGGCAAATTGGACATCCTCTATGCCAATGGTGATGCATTCGATTACATTCCACCAGAGGGAAAACCCTGGCACGGACTTCAATGGTTTGAGAACAAAGGGAATCTTGAGTTTGAGTACCATCGACTTTGCGATCTGGTGGGTGCCTATAGTCTGCGAGCTGGAGATGCCGATAAGGATGGGGATTTGGATCTTTTTGCTGTAAGCGCTTTTAATCTGTGGGAGGACCCTGCAGCACAGAGTTTTATTTGGTTGGAGAATGTGGGGGATATGGAGTATATCAGGAGAGATATAACAAACGATCCTACCCATCTGATGATTATGCAAACCGGCGATTTTAATAAGGATGGATTGATTGATTTTGTAACTGGTGGCATGTATCCCTATCCGCCTTTTGACCGGATGAGCAGGGTCACCTTATGGACCAACGATGGCAGCCTCATATCTGAAAATTAGGCTATGAACTATACTGGCAAAACTATGCAGTCCTTTTGTATTAAATCTCTTTCTTTTTTGTTGATCTTATCAGTGTTTGTTGGATGCAAATCTGGCCAGGAAAAGGAGGGGAGTGGAGGACGAATTAGTGATGTGGAAGGAAATTCATATATGACAGTTCAGATAGGAGATCAGTTATGGATGGCTGAGAATCTGAAAACAAATACTTTTTCGGATGGTACACCCATCCAAAAGGTTGAGGAGTATGAGGAATGGGCCAATCTCACGCTGCCTGCCTATTGCTGGTACAACAACGATTCATTGACCTCTGATGATTTTGGAGCCCTTTACAACTGTTATGCCATTGAAACAGAAAAGCTTTGTCCGGAAGGATGGCATGTTCCTTCCGATGAAGATTGGATCAAGCTGGAAACAGCTTTGGGTGGGGCAGGGAGTGCAGGAGGAGCCATGAAAGAACCCGGCACAGCATACTGGAAGACCCCCAATACCCAGGCAAGCAACGAGAGCGGGTTCACAGCCCGTCCTGGTGGCTATCGCAGTTACAATGGCACATTTAACCTGATGCGGATCGATGGTTTCTGGTGGAGCACCAGCGAAAAAAGCTGGTATGGCTCTTCAAATACAGTGATTTACAGAAATCTGAAATATGATGGTCAGGATCTGTTTCGGGATGTGGCGGTGAGAGCCAATGGCTTTTCTGTGCGTTGTGTGAAAAATCCCTAGCAAGCAGAATACCTACCTGTTCACCCGGTAGGTAACAACACTGTCGCGGTTCATCCCGGCCACTATCAACGGCTTTTCACCCTCCAGGTAAAGCAGCGATTCGACCATGCCCTGAAACAACAATCCGCTTTCAGCAGGAGCAAGCACCTGGTTCAATGCTTTGCCTTCCTTGCTCATCAACAGAAGACCCTTGTTGGCATCGTAATACCCGGTACTAATGTCGTAGGTATGGTCGTTCCCTGCCAATAATATATCGGGGAGTCCGTCCTGGTTGAAATCATGGACAAGAGTTAAGGACACAGGCGAAACCTGGGCCGCCATGGGCAACTCTTCCCAACGGAAAGTCCCCCCTTCGTTCCAGAGCACCTGGCTGGAGGTGGTATTGGCTTGGAAGACGTGATCCACCCGGGCCTTCATATCATCGGTAAGTATCTCGTCGAAGGAAGTATGACTGAATGAAGTATAATTCTTGAATCTTCTGGCAAAATAGGAGGATTGCCCCACAAGTTCGTCGAGGTAATTAACAGGATACTCCTTCATCACATCGTGCTGGTCCCTCCAGAAACCGGTGGATATGGGGTCGATACTGCCGTTCCTGTCCAGGTCAAGTGCGTAAATCCTGAGCGGATATTCACTGCTCACATGGAAACGGTGGTTGGTTCCCAGGTTCCCGGCTATGTAGTCTTCATCGCCGTCCTTGTCGAAATCTCCTGCTGTGATGGAATACCAGATCCCGTGCATTGCTTCTATTTCAGGGATATCCTGAATCTCAAGCTTTTTTCCTTCCAGGTTCTTCAAAACCAGGAGTGAGTTCCACTCCCTGGCCACCACCAGGTCCTCCCAGCCGTCGCCATCATAATCGCTCCAGGTGGCATCGGTGACCATCCCCAGATCCAGGCTGGTGGCACTTTCCGGGGTAAAGCTTCCATGGTCATTTTCAAGGATCCACGAGTCATTTGAAAACGGGAACCTTTGAAATCCTACCCGCGAACCAATAAAAAGGTCCAGGTCGCCGTCATGGTCCATGTCGAAAGGCCTGACCACCGAGGCAGGGAAGGGATCAAGGGGCAGCCTGGTTCTAATGAAGGTGCCATTATCATTGAGGTAGAGATAGTGCACATACTCCTCTTCAGAGCTGTTTTCGTACCCGCCTGCCAGTGCAATTACATCATTATCCCCGTCAAGATCCACATCGATGATGGCAAAACCGGATTCTGAAAAGAGCTTCTCTTCGGTCAGACCTGCCAGTTGAGTTTCAGTAAACCGCTCTCCATCTCTCAGGAACACCCGGGTCGGGTTCAGATTGGTGGCTCCTACAATAATGTCTTCCAATCCATCCCCATCCAGGTCGCCCTTTTGCATCCGGGGACCGATCTGGGAGAATTTATGGGGCAATATGTTCTGGGAAAAGAAGTAGTCGATGTAGTCCTCTTGCTGGTGGAGGTAATTCAGCACACCCTTCTGCCTCGAGAAGAGATGCTCTTGTACATCGATCACTGTTTCAGCCTGGAGAGCACCGGTTTCGTTCACATCGATCACCTGATTAGCTTCCAGTGAGCTAAGTAGTGTTACCAGTCCGGAGGTGGGCCAGGTAATTTTCACAGAATCGACCACTTTGTTACTCCCCAGGCCAAAGTGAACCACCGGATCTACGGAGGAGATATAGCCCCTGGAGAGAAAATGTTCCTGGAACTGGTAGCTTCCTTCACTCCATAATTCTACTTTGGCCCCCAATGCAGCGGAATTCTCTCTTTTTCCGTTCAGCCGGATGCGAAGGTAGTTTCCCGTTCCTTTATCCCTTTCTCTGGTGGTGTTTTTATAAACAAAAGCCACATCATTGAGGTTGTTGGTGATGTAATCCAGGTCGCCATCGTTATCCAGGTCCGCAAACGCAGCACCATAAGAGTAAGATTCCACAGGTTCAAACCAGTCAGGCTTGTTATCCAAAAACTGGTATTCACCCACATTCTCGAAGGCATAGTTGTTCATTTTCGATGGTGGACATTTGTCGATCACATGGCGGTAGTCGGTCAAATGTCCAAATACCTCCGCCTTATACCTGGTCCAGTCCTTATCCGTCATGTCCCTGGGATAGCCATTGGCGATGAGCAGGTCCTTGTCCCCGTCGTTGTCATAATCTGCGAAAAGGGGTGACCAGCTCCACTCCGAGTGGTAGATCCCCATCATCTGGCCGGTTTCGCTGTAGGGCAGCACCTTGCCATCGAGCAGTCCATTGTGCATATGCATCATATTTCGCAGGTACTGGTGCTCATACCCGTATTTGGCATCGTTGATATAGTAGATATATCCAAATCCGTTGATGGTTGCTTTCTTCTTGTGGTAATACTTCGGCATCATATCGAGTGTATACATGTCGGGAAAACCATCGTTGTTGATGTCGGCCATATCGTTTCCCATGGAGGATTTGGTCTGGTAAGACATCAGGCTGGCAATCTCATTTTTGAAAGTACCGTCCTGCTGGTTGATGTACAAAAGGTCGTTGGAAATGTAGTCGTTGGAGATGTAGAGGTCGGGGTAGCCGTCCTTGTTTACGTCGCCCACCGCTATGCCCAATCCAAATCCTTCATATACAATTCCTGCTTCCAGGGTCACATTGCTGAAAGTGCCGTCACCATTGTTCCTGTATAAGTCATCGTTGTTAATAGCACTTCCATTGATGATTTTGGGCCTATAGCTTGCAGAAAGCCGTTCCGTCACAAAATTATTCAGCAGGTATAGATCCAGGTCCCCGTCGTTATCATAATCCAGAAACGAAGAGTGTACCGAGTAGGAGTCGTCGGCCAGACCATATTCCTCTGCATGATCAACGAAGAGCAAGTCCCCGTTCTCCTGGATCCCCTGGTTGATATAGAAGCGGTTCTTTCTCCGGTCAGCCTCCTCATGAGCGGTACAGGTGAGATAAATGTCCTTCCATCCGTCGTGGTTGATGTCGGTATAGGTAATGCCACTGTACCATTGTCCGTTGTCAATGTCCCGAAAACTAGAGGTGATATCTGTGAACCTGAGATTGCCCTCATTGAGATAGATGCGTGGCGACACCTGGTTGGCAGTAAAGATGAGGTCCTGTAAACCGTCGTTATTCAGGTCCACCACCCCCACACCTGCGCCGTTGTAGATGTATTCAAAATTGAGTACATGCATGGAGTCGCTCTCCACCACCACGTTGTTAAAGGTGATCCCTGTCTGCGCAGGATCGAGCAGTTCAAATCTCGGCTTTTCCGCACACGAAAGTGCAATCAATGAAAGGCTTACCAGTAAAATATTCTTCATCCCTTTTTCTCCAGTTTATTAATACTCTGAGGAGTTCAAAGAAACAAAAAAAAGAGGCTGTCCCGAAAGACAGTCTCTTTTTTATTAATTCTATATAGGGTATTATCTACCTGTTCTGCTGAAGGATGTTGTTACTAACATCAATCTGACGCTGCGGTACCGGGAAGTTAACATCCTCGGGTCCGATACTTTGTCCTGCATAGAGGAGATTTGACCAGGGCATGGTTACCTCATAGGCCATAATCCGCTGCAGCTCTGAAACTACTGTGCCCCAGCGCTGAAGGTCATAATACCTGTGACCTTCCTGTCCCAGCTCAAGTTTTCTTTCAAACATGATGGCATGCATGGCTGCGGCGGTGTTTGCAAATGCACCAGGAAGATACTGATTTATCACATAGTTGGCTGCGGGAGTCACCCCGTCATCTTCCATGACGAAACCAGCAGGATTGGAAGCACGCAAACGAATCTGATTCACTAATGCAAATCCAAGGTCGCCGGAATTGGTCATGGCTTCGCATTCAGCTTTCAGCAAGAGTACGTCTGCGTAACGAATCATGCGGTATCCATTGGCTGTATATCCGGAGGTCCAGTTACCCACCTCGGTGAGTGATCCTTCCTGACTTTGCTTGTATACCTGCTTCTTCGGGCTGTAGGGTCCGGAGTAGGTCTGGTCACGAATCCAGTCCTGGCCGGTATGAATTCCCCAGTCCCAGTAAGGAATACCACGACGTCCTGCAGACCAGTCCACACGTGGGTCCAGCTCACCAGCAAACTCAGTATAAGGATCGGCAGGGGCAATACCCTGGTCACTGGTGACCATTACAGTGTTGTAGCTGTAGGTCTGTGCAGCTAAGTCAATCATTGGCAGACCGTCAACAGTATTGAAGGAATTCACAAAGTCCTGGGTAGGATTGAAGAAACCACAACATCCACCCGGCGATGTTCCAGACTTATAGGGGAAGTTCAGCACCTCTCCACGTCCGGCATTCCATCCACCTGAGTTATCATTCACCGAATACTGCACCGTGTAGACAGACTCTATGTCGTTTCTCATGGAAGCATCAAAGACTTCTCCATAATTGTCCATCAGGCCGATTGCTCCACCTGCAGGTTGTGTTCCGGAACTAATTACTGTAGCGAGTAATGCATCCGCAGTGCTATAGTCACCATACATTTGCATCTGCGCTTTGGCAAGAAATACCTGGCAAACGGTCTTATTGAAACGCCCAATCTGCTTCATATCGGTAGGAAGGTCGGTTCCTGCCTCAAGGTCGGCAATGATCATGGGCCTAACGTCTACATCGTTGGTCACTAATTTGACATCGGTGGTCTCATCCACGTATGGGATATACATACCGGTACTTCTGTCAGCCCACACTTTCCAGGCCCAAAAGTGATACACTCCCCGAAGGGCCCTTGCCTGTGTCACCAATAGATCATGGTCCGCCTGGTCAATAGCATCATTTTCCAGGGCAACTCCAGCAGTTAAAATGGTGGAATTAGCACGGGAAATACCTTCATAACAGGAACGCCACTTGATATTCAGGTAAGGGTTAGTGGCTGTTTCGGTGTAGGTTTGAAGAGGGTTGATATCTGGCTGGTCACCCGAGTCGGTTCCTTTATTGGCTTCCATGCCACGGATGCTACCAAATACCCATCCGGAGGAGGCTGATTCCCAGCCAAATCCATTGCTAGATACCCCGTCGATCATGGCGTAGGCACCGATGAGCAGGGCATCTACTCCTTCATAGGTCGCCAGAACCTGGGCATCCAGTGCACCGTTCGGCGTGATCTCGAGGAATTCTTCACTACAGGAATGCATTAGCAGAAGTCCTGTAATGACCGCTATTACTGATAAAAATCTAAAGTTTTTCATATCTCTGTTGAATTTTTTCGCTTATACATTAAAATCCAAGACTCACACCTACCAGGTACTGCTTATTGGCATGGAGGCCCCCTCTATCGACCCCAAAATAGGTGTCGCTGCCACTTCGCAGTTCGGGATCCAGTCCGGTATAATTGGTGATGGTAAACAAGTTCACGCCCTGCAGATAGACCCTGGCAGAGGAGAATATATTTCCAAGAATTGCCTTGTCGAAGGTATATCCCAACTGCAGGTTTTTCAGCCTGAAGAAAGAACCATCTTCCACATAGTAACTGTTGTTAACCGCATTGGTAGAGAAATTGGATATGTTGGAAGCCTTTGGTGTTGTAGCTCCAGTGTTGGAAGGTGTCCAACTGTTGTAAAGGAGGTCGGTACTCTTCTGATTCTGGAATGAGGGCCAGAAGTCGATCCACCAAAGGTTGTGGTTGGTGATCTCGTTGCCCTGTGATCCGTAGAAGAACGCAGTGACATCAAAGCCTTTGTATCCAAGAACCAGGTTGATACCGTAGGTGAAGTCCGGGTTGGGATCTCCAATGAACATCCTGTCGTCGGGATCAATTACATCATTCCCGTCAGCATCTGTATAGCGGAAGAATCCGGCTTCAGCGCCATCCTGAACAGCGGCACCATCCACCTCACCCTGTGACTGAAAGATACCTTGTACCTCATAGCCCCAGAACTGTCCCATAGAGCCACCTACCGCGTTGCGGTTGAATGGCCCGATCCTGGATCCGCCCGAGTCGAAATAGTCATATCCTTCGGCAATGGAAATAATCTCGTTGTTGTAGGAAGTAAAGGTCAGATTGGCCTCCAGGTTGAAGTCTCCCCATGTCTGGTGATAAATCAATTGGATGTCAATACCGGAGTTGTGCATTTGACCCACGTTAACAGAGGGAGCTGAAGCAGCGCCTGCAGTACCGGGAAGTTCCGGTGTAAAGAGCAGGTCCTGACTATCCTTGGTGTACCAGTCAAATACAAGTTCTAATTTACGGTCGAACAGCACAGCATCAATACCTATGTTGGTTGTAATTTGGGTCTCCCATTTGGCATCGGGGTTACCGATCCTTGTGGGACGGAATCCTGGCAATGAACCGGTCATGCTGCCATTCAGGTCGTAGAAGGAAGTGCTGGGGCTTCCACCATAAAGGAAAAACTGGTTGGAGGTGGAAACAGGAAGCTGGTTACCCATGGTTCCGTATCCACCCCTGATCTTCAGGTCGGAGATGAAACTGGCACCTGCCATAAATGACTCTTCACTGAGCCTCCAACCACCAGAAACAGATGGGAATACACCGTAACGGTGTTCTGGTCCGAATACAGATGAACCGTCCCTACGAACCGTTCCACTCAAGTAATACTTATTGCGGAAGTTATAATCGGCCCGTGCAAACTGTGAAACCAGTGAGCGGGGAGTTCCGAACCATGAGCCGCCTCCCAGGAGATTGGAACCATTACTCACAGTCCTGTAGGAGAAAGCATCGGAAAAGTATCCTGCACCAGAGGCATTTACTCCACGTCCCATGCTGTATTTACCGGCTTCGTACCCTAAAACAGCCAGTACATTGTGGTCACCCATCTGGCGGGCAAAGGTAAGTGTATTGGTCCAGGTCCATGAACCTCCATAGCTGCCATTCTCGCCGTAGGTAGAGGTGGCCCTGTTTTCAGATTCTTCGTAGGTGGATCCGTTCCAATCGGTTGAATAGCTAAAACCCATGTCACCACCGAAGCTAGTCCTGAAATTCAGTCCTTCAATGATTTTTACATCGGCAAATACATTACCCATTACACGGAGGTTCTGCCAGACATCGTCTGCATCCCTGGTGGCGCCGGCAACGTAGTTGTTTCTGTTACCCAGCCTGGGAGCAATACCTGTACCGCCCCAGTCGCCTTCCGTAAATGTGTGTGACAAACCCACAAAGTCAGGACCTGTCCAGGTGACGGGAATAATAGGTTGTGTGCCATAAACAGCCATAACACCCCCACCCTCAGTATCGTTATTCGCAGTTCCGCGGTCTGAACGATGGACAATATTCATGTTCTCCCCGATGGTTACGCGGTCTTTGATCTTGAATTCTGAGTTAAAACGTCCGCTGAACCTTTTAGCCCAGTTTCCAATAACCACACCATCCTGGTCAAAATAACCCATGCCGGCATAAAACTTTGAATTCTGGTTTCCTCCCGACAAGGAGAGGTCGTAATTCTGAATCAAAGCTGTTGAGAAAACTTCGTTGAACCAATCGGTATCCGCAGCCCAGGAAGGTAGGGTGGGCGATCCGGTGGAGGGTCCGTAAACGGGATGGTTCTCAGTGATTCCATCGTTGGCATATACCAGCCACTGCAGATCAGCAAATTCTTCTGTGTTCAGTACGTTGTCGGGCCCTTTACCGGGATCCTGAACACCAGCATACATGTTGAAGTTCACCTTGATCCCTGAGGACTGACCTTTTTTAGTGGTGATTACAATGACACCGTTGGAAGCTCTTGATCCGTAGATAGAAGCTGCACCGGCATCTTTCAGTACGGACATGGACTCCACGTCCGCGGGGTTGATGGTGTTCACATCAAATGTGGGCACACCGTCTACCACATAAAGGGGGCTGTTGTTACCAAAGGAAGAGAATCCCCGGATCCTTACCTTCGCACCTTGTCCTGGTCTCGAGTCCTGTGTGACTGTCACACCGGCCACGCGACCCTGCATCTGCTGGGTAATGTTGCCCTGGGGCATTTGTGTGAGTTGATCAGAATCAACGATACCCACAGCACCTGTCAGGTCTTTCTTTTTCTGGGTGGCATAAGCCGTCACCACAATCTCATCCAAAGAGGTCACGTCGGGTGCCAGAGTCACATTAATTGTGGTCTGAGCTCCAACGGGCACTGCCTGAGTAGTGTAGCCAATAAAAGAGAATACAAGGGTTGCTTCGTCACCGGATACAGAGATAGTATAATTTCCCTGTCCATCAGTAACTGCTCCCTGTGTGGTTCCCTGGACCACAATGTTAACTCCAGGAAGCGCTCCTTGATCCTCAGAAGTTACATTACCTGTAACTGTCCTTTGCTGAGCAAATGATACGCTCAACGCAAAGCCAAGGAGGAGTAACGATAATACGCTACTCTTCCACAATGTAGATCTACGCATAATAGAAGTAGTTTAAGGTTAATAATGAATACAAGTTGGTTTATATTAAAGTTTAGTTTTAGTCAGTTCAAATCGCCCGGGTCCAGCAATTCATAACAAGTATAGAGTTTTTTTCAATTATTTCATGGCATTTTCGCCAATTTAGAACTGTTAAAGATAGCCTTAAAACTACTGTTCATCTTACTTCCCGTGTTTAAATAGTTGTATTGTACCATTGTTGGGCAGTGTTAGAATGAATGCTTCCTCCTCTATTTCAATAAGATGCATTTTTCGCATATCTCCGGCCAAAGAAAACCCACTTTCAGCAGGCCATAAAGTTTCGTATTCAAAGCTGTTGTTTCCCAGCATTAACCAGCCAAAGGAAGCATCCTGCCGTCCCAGGGAGGGCCTGGTGGAATAGTTGTTTCCGGCCAGTAGAAGGTCAGGGATCCCATCTTTATCGAAATCACCCACCAGGAAATCCCTGATTGGTGAGAACTGGGCTTCCCGGGGTAGGGGCTTTGTTTCATAGGTCCCGTCGCCCTTGTTGATGAAAATAGCACTCTCAAATTGTGTGGCCTGCTTCTTAAGAGATTTGGCCAAAAGCTCCTCTCCAAAAATATCTGTTACTGTCTGGCCGCCATAGCTTGCGTAGGAGGGATATATCTGGTCCACACCGATAATCTGCCGCTTCAACTCATCCAGGCTGGCTATGGGATAACTGCTTCCATCATGATAGGAGCTTATGATGGGATCCGGGATGCCGTTGTTATCAAAATCGTTTAGCCAGAGCTCCACTGGCTCCTGGACAGAGGCCTTCAGCATGCTGTTCAGTCCATGGTTTCCTGCCACCAGGTCCAGATCTCCATCCATATCCAGATCTGCAATCCCGATGCAATTCCACCATCCGGCTGTTTCTCCCAATCCGGAAGCGCTGGTAATATCGGTGAATGCACCATGGTCATTCTCGAATATGGAAATATTCATCCAGGTTCCTACCACCACCAGGTCAGGATCGCCATCCTGGTCCTGATCGACCCAGCAGGCATCGGTGACCATCCCGGCTTTATGTAAAGTGCCGAGCCTTTCCGGGGGAAGGGGTGTAAAGCGGCCCGAACCATCATTCTCCAGCAAGAACTGTTCCGGAGAGATTCCATAAGCTCCGGGTATAGAGCGGGTTCCAAGGAAGAGATCCATGTCACCATCCCCGTCAAAATCAGCCGGCCTGACACAGGAGCCATTTTGCATAAGCAGAGGGATGGAACCTGGCGGACTGTGTTCAAAATTGCCCTGTCCATCATTGAGTAAAAGACGGTCGTTCAGAAGAGGGCTGCCGGCGAATTCCTCGCTTCCGCCCCTTACGAGGTAGAGGTCCTGGTCCCCATCACCATCGGCATCAAAAAAGGCGGCATCCACATCTTCTGTATAGCGATCGGCCAGCAGCACAGGTGCAGCAAGTGCAGTGTACTTAGCTCCCGGAAGCTGGATAAAGAGTTGGGAAACCTGATCTGTGGCACTACCCACAAAGATGTCTTCCAGTCCGTCCCCATTTACATCGCCCACAGCAAGGGCAGGTCCTTCGGCCGACAGGTTGGCGGGAATCAAAGCCTCCCGGTCAATGTCCTCCCAGTCGTTCTCCCGGTGCCTGAATTCCAGGCCGGGCACGGACACAGAGCTGAAGATAGTCTCCGGGGTGCCTGGTTCTGTGTTTAGAACAGCAGTGCTTGCCTTGGAAATATCCAGCTGTATTGTCTGATCAACCTTCACATTGATCAGTTTCTGTTCCAGCAGTCCGGGCCAGCACACAGTAAGTGAATCCACCAGGGTGTCACTGCCCAGTCCGAAGTGCAGGTGATCCAGGGTTGAAGACATAAAGCCCCTGGTGCCGGATAGCTGGGCCATCTGCTGCTGCCCACCGGCATAAATGCTCACACGCGCTCCGATGCCGTTCCTGTTCAGCTCACTGCCTTTTAGTTCTATCCTAAGGAAATGACGGTCGAGAATATGATCGGCATTGTTGCGATAGACGCTTGCCGGTCCGTTGATGTTGTTAACAATAAGTTCCATATCACCATCATTGTCCAGGTCGGCATAGGTGGAGCCATTGGAGTAATCGGGTTTGTCAAGTCCCCATTGAGTCTCCATGGGCGTGAAGGTAAAATCGCCGTTGTTTTTGAAGAGATGGTTGATATCGGCTTGCAGGGGCATATGCTCAAAAAGGGTCCTGTTGGAGATGCTGTCAAGGTTTTTGGTAGGGGAATAGCGGTTCCCGCCGGTTAGGAATTTGACATAGTCCAGGTCGTTGGGCCGGCGATAGATCCCGCTGGTGATAAAGAGGTCCTTCCAGCCATCATTATCCACATCACAGAAAAGAGCAGACCAGCTCCAGTCGGTGGAGTGAACCCCGGCCAGGCGGCCAATCTCACTGAACTGGCCATTGCCCAGGTTGAGCTGCAGGGTGTTGTGGACATACTGG
>Ga0164315_10000933_pt1 | contig 21438 bp, 13 predicted proteins | sample GuaBasSedimGuay6_FD_113737 | JGI IMG/M metagenome (GOLD analysis project Ga0164315, IMG submission 113737) | Subseafloor sediment microbial communities from Guaymas Basin, Gulf of California, Mexico - Guay6, Core 4569-2, 0-3 cm | ecosystem: Environmental > Aquatic > Marine > Hydrothermal vents... | reverse complement strand
TTCTGATAAAGGGCGAACACGCAGGTTCTGATAAAGGGCGAACACGCAGGTTCTGATAAAGGGCGAACACGCAGGTTCTGATAAAGGGCGAACACGCAGGTTCGCCCCTACGAGGCTATATGTCTCATCGTTAGACATAAGAGGGGTATCTGTAGGGGCAAACCTGCGTGTTCGCCCAAATCAATATATTGATAACTGATAACTAATAACTGATAACTGATAATGGAAACGCTTTTTATATCCCGTGATGCCCAGCTCAAGCGGCGCGAAAATACCTTAGCCGTCACTGTCGGTGGCAAAACCAAACCTTTTCCGATTGAAAAAATTCGCCATATAGTTTTACTTGGCGAAAGTCGTTTAAATACCAAATTGCTCACATTATGTGGACAAAACGGTGTGCGCCTGTCAGTCTTTGATTATTATGGGTATTTCAAAGGCGCGTTTGAGCCAATAGAACAAAATGCCTCTGGCCGTGTGAAGCTGGAACAAGCGCAATTTATCCTTAATAATCAACAGCGTATGCCGGTAGCCCGTGAAATCGTGCGCGGTGCCGCGCACAATATGCGAGCCAATTTAGCCTATTATCAATATCGTGGTAATAAAGCCTTATCAAAACCCATACACGATATCACGCAACTGATGGAACGCCTCCATTTTGCCACAGATTCTAATGAATTGATGGGTTTTGAGGGCCAAATCACACAAACGTATTTTGCCGCATGGCAACAGATTGATGAACGATTGGATTTTCTGCCACGGGTGCGGCGGCCGCCGAATAATCCCATTAATTGTCTGATTTCGTTTTTAAATCAGCTAACGTACACCGTCACACGACATGAAACGTTTAAAACCCATCTTGAGGAAACATTCAGTTTTCTCCATTCACCCAGTGCAGGCCGTTCATCGTTAAGCCTTGATTTATCGGAACCGTTTAAACCCATACTCAGTCATCTTCTGATTTTCCGCATGGTGAAAAAAAAGAGTTTGGAAGACTGTTGGTTTGATCAAAAAGAAGGTGTTTGTTTATTGACCGAAACAGGACGACGCAATGTGGTTGAACAATTTTCGATACGTTTAGAAGAGCAGTATCAAGGGCACACTTATCGTGAATGGTTATATCGAGAAGCATTGAACATTGAACGCCATTTATTGGGTGTCGCTTCGTATGAATCCTTTAAGAAAAAGGTGTAAACTATGTATATGTTAATGAGTTATGATGTTGAGGCTAAACGAACTGAGAAGTTTAAGAAGTTGTTGCGTCGATATTTAACGCACACACAATACTCTGTTTTTTCGGGAGATATCACAGAGGCCCAAGCGATAAAACTGCATAGCGATTTAAGCCAATTGATGATCCCAGGAGATCGCGTTATGGCGATTTCTAGCAAAAATAGGCATAATGTAGATGTTGTTCACTTGCTTAAGGATAAATCGGGTAAAGGACAAATCAAGCGGCAAGAGTCGCGCAGCCATAAAAGCGATTTTGAAGTATTGTAATGATAACCCTTATTCTTGATATGTGTATAACTTCGCTCGCCTCTAAAGTAAATCACCCCGGGGAACGAAGTTCAGCCATCAGCGATCCGGGCCGATTTTGGCTCTTTCAATTAGCTATGGGTTGGCCGGATCGCGCATGAGTAGAGGGGTTACGCATCCCCATGAGGGGTTATGAGTTGTGGCAGCCACCGAATAACCTAGCGAATCGCCTTGGTTACGCATCCCCATGAGGGGTTATGAGATTCGGGCGAAACATCTAAAACGTCTGCTATTTCAATAGTTACGCATCCCCATGAGGGGTTATGAGAGCTTGGTATAGCTACAAATACGAAGGACAGGGATCGTTACGCATCCCCATGAGGGGTTATGAGACGACTTGGCATGAAACAAGCAATAAGTGATGAATTGGTTACGCATCCCCATGAGGGGTTATGAGCTTCAGAGTTTCTCAATTCTGACAAGCAAAAAACGCTTGGTTACGCATCCCCATGAGGGGTTATGAGATTTCGTTAACTGTCTTTTTTTTGAATGTGAATTAGGTTACGCATCCCCATGAGGGGTTATGAGATTTGGAAAATTGAGAATGCTTTAACAAAGCATCCAAGTTACGCATCCCCATGAGGGGTTATGAGAATGGGTAGCATCCTGTTTTCCAAATGTTATTTCCAGGTTACGCATCCCCATGAGGGGTTATGAGCCGCTGATTATAGTTTTTTTACAATTTGGCCAGTCATGTTACGCATCCCCATGAGGGGTTATGAGGCTTCGGTTGTCTCAATTGCCCTAGTTTCGGTTGATTGTTACGCATCCCCATGAGGGGTTATGAGACAGCTGTTACACTGCTTAATCAAATCTCAGTTTTAGGTTACGCATCCCCATGAGGGGTTATGAGAGTTACGCATCTCCATGAAGTGTTATGAGAATGCAATCGTTACGCATCCCCATGAGGGGTTATGAGTTGCACATGCCCGGTTCATTGCGCCCATACAATGTTACGCATCCCCATGAGGGGTTATGAGGTCTGGTGCTATATATTCGCTGATACGCTGACCATGTTACGCATCCCCATGAGGGGTTATGAGCCTGGTCGTTGCAAAGCTGCATAAACGCCGGACAATTGTTACGCATCCCCATGAGGGGTTATGAGGCAAAAATCAGTATTCCTGTTATGTCAGAAAAAAGAATAAAAATAAGTAGTTGATTTTGTTAAATATTTTTGAATGTCCCGTTGTTCAGTTTTAGAGATTGAATAATATGAGTGATGAAGCGTAAGTAATTGGGTGATGGTGGGCAGCAAAAAGACGCTACCCACCCTACGAGGAATGGTACTTTCATTAAATGTTACCAACAAAACGGTTAGGGATAACTATTTTGAATCTATTTTGGTTACGCATCCCCATGAGGGGTTATGAGTCTTCTTGAGATGGATACGACTCAAATAAAGGGAAGTTACGCATCCCCATGAGGGGTTATGAGAATTCATTCCCGCGCCCTAGTACCACGCGCCGTAAATGAATCAGATTATTCAGAACAAATTGTTAGTTAATTTATAATGCCACGGAAAAATATACCCAATTTTACTTTCTCAACTCAGGTGCGCTTTTGAGCCTGTCTCTGATAAAACTACAATGAAAATATCTGAGTTTAATAAACCATGGTTGAAAACACACAAACCGAACAAACCGAACCTCAACAAATGGGATTGTTTTCGACGCTTTCGGCGGAATCGATTCACAAAATCAATGAGAACCCATTAGAAAAAGTCAAAAACGCTTTTGACATCACTTGTAAACAGGCCTTTGTTCAAAACCCAGAAGGGGCCCTCAAGTTAATGGAAATTCCCGACAAAGCGACTTTAATCGAAAAGAATGTTGAGTTACAAAGAACGTCTGATTTGAAAGTCGATTTAGCCTTTTGGGTAGCCTACCCAAAAGGATCACAAGCGGCTGGGGAAAGATTTTTACTGCATATTGAATTTCAAAGACAAGCACAAACAAATATGCCCCAGCGAATGGCTGAATATAAAATGGAATTGGCCCTTGCCAATGCAGAACGGGATAACAAGGGACGGATTTTAAACTATCCCAAAATCAACAGTTATGTGGTTTATTTTTGGCCGAATGAAGGCATTTCTGATCCCGAATTGTGTTCCCTTAACGAAATAGAAGTTCGCTATCACAAAATTTTGCTCTATGAGAAGACTTTAGCCGAACTCAAGCAGATGGCACTTTGGGAATATGTAGCGTTTGCCCCCATTTTAAAAGGCATAGATGAACAACAGCTCAAAGAAGCGGTTGACTTGTTAGAAAAATATGCGGGTTCTGATGAGAACAAACGCAGTCGGTTATTACTGACATTGGCTTTTTATTTCAAACGGAAATATAAAAGAAACATCAACGAAATCATTGAGGGGTTTGATAAGATGATAAGCAATACCGCAGAAACAGGATATTATGCCTTGACACCTGAAGAAGCGCGTCAAGAAAGAAAAGCTGGCAGACAGGAAGGTTTGCAGGCAGGAATACAGGAAGGCAGACAGGAAGTTCTAGCAATGCTGTCTGAGGCTGAGCGTGACAAAATCAGGCAACGCTTGGTGAGTCAAAACGCCAGCTAAAATCCTAATCACTGGGCGAACACGCAGGTTCGCCCCTACAACCCCTGAATACATTGGGTTTGGTAGGGGCATACCACCGCGAAAGCCCTTAACGAAGGTGGCATTGAGGCGTTACGCATCCCCATGAGGGGTTATGGGTTTCTTGAAAAAGAAATAAACGCGCTTTTTTGCAACAGGCGCAATGCTGTCATAGAATAAATCAATTGCGGGAGTTTGGAAAACAGATCAAGAGACATGATGCTCAATCAAAAACAAAATCAACTGGGTTTCACTTGGCATTATGAAGTGCCAGAGATTATACCTCAAGGAATAGAACGCGCTTGTTTTAGAGTACAAAAACTCTTTCCAGAATATGTGTGGCACACGGTTTACCTTGAAGATAATCCCTTTACTTTTCCAGAAGTGCAAACCTTATTAGAAGGTATCACCATCGGCGGGCATAAATTGGCCGATCAACAACAAGTCTTAAATCAATCAAACAGCTTAAAACGATTACTGAAACTGATCAAACTAAAAACCTTTCGCTTAGATAAATTAACGTTTTGCGAATTGCATAGTTTAGTGGCTTTTGAAGAAGCGTTAGAATGGGGCGTTTTTAGAACAGGCGAAGTCAAAATAGCGGGCACAGAACATCAACCCCCGCCAGCAGAACAACTTGAACAGATATTTGATGACGGGCTGGCATACCTGAACAACCTCTCGAATCCGTTAGAACAGGCAATGGCGATGTTTTTATTTGGCAGCCAGCATCAATTTTTTTATGATGGCAATAAGCGCACCTCACGATTAATGATGAACGGGATTTTATTGAGCAACGGGCTTGACGCGATGACTATACCGGCTAAACAGAAATTAGCCTTTAACCAAACGATGATATCATTTTATGACAGCCATCAAGCCGATGAGATGATGACTTTCCTCGTTTCATTGATATAATGCGGGCAAATGATTATTTTAGGAACAGACAACCATGTCACAAAGCTTTAACATAACATTTAAGCACTAAGCCAACAGCTTGCATCAGTTGTCTAAAAGCTCAAGTCACCTAAAGGTGACTAACAAATATATCCATATAATTTCAAAGGCATTTACAAAAAGCGCAAATTGTATTTAGCTTCGCGCACCGAAGGCTCACTTAAGAAGTTGCGCGCAACTTCTCCGTGTGAAATGGTTGGCAGTCGATTGGGCAAGCCCGAATCGTTCACAATACCAAAGATTTCTAAGAAAGAAACGGCCCTGGTTTCAAGACAGCATGATATTGCTTTTATTTCTTACAGTACATGGTTATATCAGACCGTTTTTGTGGAACTGATATGAACTTATGTGCCTGCTCAACCAGGAATCAAGTTGCATATCGAAGGAATTATCAACCGAGAGCGAATTACCTAAAAATCCAACTTTGTCTCACTTTTTAGGAGCAGATTGATAAAATATGATATTAATGTAAAATGCCCTGAACAAGGAAAACGCAGTTATCAGTATTTGATAGAGGCCTGACACAAGTGCAAGCTTATAAATTGAGTCAATCATTATATACCACTATTTTTATCATGGTTAAACCTACTATCGTCAGTGAAGTAAATCACCCCGGGGATCGAAGGTCAGCCATCAGCGATTCGGGCCGATTTTGGCTCTTTCAATTAGTCAGGGGTTGGCCAGATAGCGCATGAGTAGAGGGTTACGCATCCCCATGAGGGGTTATGAGGAGACACATAGCCACTCGTTCATACTCATCTTTACATTGTTACGCATCCCCATGAGGGGTTATGAGATTGCCGATAAAGCGGGTTATTCTGGATTCGCTAGAATGTTACGCATCCCCATGAGGGGTTATGAGTTCTTCTTTCAGTTGGCCCATTACCTCAACCATTGTTGTTACGCATCCCCATGAGGGGTTATGAGCGTACTGAATACAGATAAAAGCATCTACAGGTTTACGTTACGCATCCCCATGAGGGGTTATGAGATTCAGAAGCAAATCAAGCATCACGTCAAGCGGTTTGTTACGCATCCCCATGAGGGGTTATGAGAGGCAATTTGGAGTATTATCTTGATAAAAAATCAGGTTACGCATCCCCATGAGGGGTTATGAGACTTGATAAACAAACCCCCGCAAAACAACTTATTTTGTTACGCATCCCCATGAGGGGTTATGAGGCCCTATCCTAATTCTCCTAACAAGGGACTAGGGGGTTACGCATCCCCATGAGGGGTTATGAGATTATCGTGTATCCCATAACTCATGGGCGATTTGTAGGTTACGCATCCCCATGAGGGGTTATGAGGTTAGAAAGTGTCAATTCTGTTGGTTCTAGCGTTATCGTTACGCATCCCCATGAGGGGTTATGAGGTGGCTCAGGAGTAATTAAATCAATGTCTGATATTTGTTACGCATCCCCATGAGGGGTTATGAGGGGCATGTGCAAAATGAATGAGGCAATAAAAGAGTTACGCATCCCCATGAGGGGTTATGAGCATGGCGAACAATATCCGCTGACAAAAATGGAATAGGTTACGCATCCCCATGAGGGGTTATGAGCAAAAATGACAGCACCTATTACCTACCTTATTACCGTTACGCATCCCCATGAGGGGTTATGAGATAATGGCCATTATATGAACAAGTTGGGTCACAATGCGTTACGCATCCCCATGAGGGGTTATGAGAAGAGGTAAATCGCCACAAGATTAGCGCGGCTATATTGTTACGCATCCCCATGAGGGGTTATGAGTGTTGAAATTGAAAAAATAATCCGTTCATTCCGTTGTACTATTGATAGAGGCTGAGAGTTAAAAATATGTCTGAAAAAACAGAACAAATGTCGGCAAATGTACAAAAATTGTTAGAAAAAGAAAAAGCCAATAAACAAATGTTGTCTTTCCTGACTCATACACTTAACAATAGTCTTGGCACTGCTCCAGAAATTTTACGCCAAACCATTTATCTGCTTAATAGAGAATATGAAAAAGAAATAGCTCATTACAAAGCGATTAAAAATATACTTTCCTTATTGACTACATTTTCTATTATCGAAAATTTAATTCAAACGGTTAAACAATACACAACTGAACCTGAAATATTCCAGTTATCTTGGCAACAAGATAATCAAGGAGAAGGTTCAATTGATTTGGTGATTGCTTTTGCATTACGTCAAACACTGGGCAGAATTTTTTTTCAATCATCTCGAAAATTAAAAACCTTTTTGCCAGAAAATACTGAATTTAGTCAATATCTAAAACAATTGCAACATGCTTTCATGGAAGAAATAATTGTTTTGGAATTAAATAGTCAAAATTATGACAAAATATTGACTTGGATAAAGCAACATTTCGATATTTTCGTATTTGATTTTGAAGCAGCATCTAAAAAGATTCATTTTGGGATCAATAGTACACGATTTATCTTTTTATTTTCTACTTTATCTGAAGTTATCTTTAATGCTTTAAAATACTCGGATGGACAAAACAAAATTCAATTGGTGTGGGGTAGCAAAGAGGATGAATACTATTTTACTTGTACTAATAGCTTTAACCCTAAATTGCGCTATAAAGAACAAGGTAGTCAAAAAGGGTTAGAATTTATAGGTAAATTGATCACAATGCTCAAAGAGTCACGCCTAACATATCGTGAGGAAAATCATAAATTTATGGTTAAAATAACTTTTTCTAAAGTCAATTTTGAGGAAACGACATAATGAGAATAATTTGGATTGAAGATTTTGGTGAGGTTAAAGAACCAGAAGACTCATTGGTTTCAGCCATATTCCAAGATTTGTTGGGTCAAAAGATTCTTTATGACAAGTGGAGTGATGCTGGAATAATGTTAGAAGACGAGCCACAAGCCTTATTAGAATTTTGTCAAAAATATTCTATCAGTCATGAAATCATCTTGTGCCGACATTACCATGACTTTGAAGAAACCATTGCAGAGTATGAGTTACTTCAAGATATAGATGTCATTTTGATAGACATCAATTTGAGTGCAGGTGTCGATCCTGACAAACCCCTACCCGCTGGTTATGAGCATGAAAAAGGGGGGTTTTATATTTACAACAGCTTAATTCGTGAGGGTTTTCCAAATGACTCTATTTGTTTTCTCACTGGTGAAAAAAATTCTAGCCTGATACCTTTTGAACAACAATGTGAAAAAATATACATGCCTAAGCCGCAATCGTTTGAAAAAACGGATTCTGAATATGCAAGGCTTCGGGCATGGCTTAATGAAAAGCAAGCAAACCGTTATTTCACTTTACGGCGCGGCATTATTGAAGGTTGCCGGTATATCCTCTCACAACTTGAATCTCGCTCTGCCACTGAAGTTATCAAATTTAATCAGTTTCTTGAGCAGGGTAATGCTGATGAGATGGATAATGATATGCGGGATTATTTGAAAATCGTGCAAAACTTTCTGCCTCTCCGTCAACCAAAGGATAAGCATCACATTTATAAGCTATTTATCAGAACATTGGCTCATGAATGGGAAATGGCAAAACCGGCTTTAGTTGGGGGAGCCGAAGAGCGACAATTGCAAACCTTTGGCTGGATTATGAAAAATGTGCGTAATTGGGCTGCCCACACCAATCTTTTTGAAAACATTGAAGAAAAATATATTGCTTTTCTATTTTTGCTCAATATGCGTTCTCTGTTTCAATTGAATGCGACTCAAATTTTACCCTTTGAAAAGGCCTTATTATTGACTTTTTTTGACAATCCACTTTCTCAACAAGACTTGTCAAGTCTCATAGATGAAAAAAGCTTGAATTTGGCAACATCCTATTCATTACTGAAAAAACAGATTAAAAGCGACAAGGAAGATGCCGTTACTTTTGCGGCTATGCTCAATAACCTAATCAATAGTGATCAAATTCTTCAACAAGATATCGGTAGTCGCTTATTGCAAATGTTTTGGCACGGTTTATCACCAGCTAGAGTGCAAAATGTCGTTTCCTCAAAAACGGTTGAAGGCCGTATTAAGAATGCGGGTATCTGGTACACTTTTAAATTGCATCATTATGCTAAAGATAATCCAGAGACTTTCCTTTCTCACTTAGCACGACATATCTATTCAGATAGTCACTTGGAATAAATCGATGGAATAAAAAAAATGCTGACTGGTACAATTACAATATAGGCTCTCCTCAATCTGACAAAGATGTACCGAGTAGAGACGCGATGCCTCGCGTCTCTAAAAAATGAAACAAGCGATAAAGGGAACAGGAGAAAAATGTATACTTAGCACCGTCATATAATAGCGACCTATTGATTCTAACAGCCAACAGCTTTTCACGCCAAAGATTTTGCGCGCAAAATCTTTGGCGTGAACTGAAGGTCAGCGAAGCTAAAGCAGTTGTCTAAAAGCTCAAGTCAGGTGGTGGTGACTAACAACAAAAGCGCAAATTATAACGGTGGGCAGTATAAATTTCAGCAAATTTTTTATCAGCTCAAATGCACAATACCTTTCTAACCCGGCTTTTTTTAAATCCCCTTAAAACTCAAAATCGGGCGTAATTTTCTAACGATACGCACCAAGTCGCGTTGCGCTCGCATCACTTTCAGGATATCTTTATAAGCTGATGGGCTTTCTTCACGCAATGGTTTTTCTAAACGTTCTTCAAACCAAATTCCCCGCATTTGTTTATGCAAGTCTTTGATTGTTATCGTTTTTCTGGCCTCATAACGACTCAGGCTACGTCCTGCGCCATGTGAACTGGATCGTAAGGCTTGTTCACATCCGCGCCCTTCGACATGATAGCTGGCACTCCCCATTGAGCCGGGTATGATTCCGATTTCGCCTTCGGTTGCCGATATCGCCCCTTTGCGATGAACCCAATAGTCTGTTCCAAAATGTGGCTCTCGCTGAACATGATTATGATGACAGCCTATCATGCTTGATGCGTCGGCTGAAACGTTAAACCATTCTGCCATCATTTCCCTAACCGCTTCTATTATCGCTTGCCGACTTAAATCAGCATAACGATAAGCCCAGGCGATATCTTGCAAATAGGCTTGTCCAGCTTCACTTTCTGCTTCAATGTATTTTAAACCCGTGTTCGCTGTTGCCGCTTTTTGTAAATGGAGAGTCGCAATAGCTTGTCCAATCCCACGGGAACCGGTGTGAACCATTAACCATAACGCATTCTCTTCACTCGCTTGAAATTCCAAAAAGTGGTTCCCACGCCCCAAAGTACCAAATTGAACCCGCGCATCGCGCTGCTTGAGTTTTTCCAGTTTAGCGATACTTAATGGTGTCTGTTGTAGCGTCTCTGGCAATGAGTCAAATTGCGTTAGCGCGCTATGGCGATTAGTGGGAACTAATTGGCCTAGGCCTTTGAATAAACGGGCCGCAGCCTGTTCTGTTTTTAGGATATCCGCTTCGCACTCGAAACCTATCGCTGTCATACCACAGCCTATATCATTGCCAACCGCTTCTGGATATAAGCGCGATTGCGTCGCAATCACTGTGCCGATACAAACCGCTTGGGCTAAATGGACATCCGGCATCACAGCGATATGGCTCACGTCATCCGTTTTCGCCAGTCGTTCCAATGCACTCGACACCGCAGGCGTTAACGGTTCAGCTAACCACTTTTTAATTGAAGCTGGTTTCATGCTACCCCCGCCTTCCCGCCTGTAAACAGAAATGAAATCAGAGGAGCGCGTTTGCGATTAATCGCCGTAGCGATGGCTGCGCGTAACCGGCCTTTGGCGCGCAGCAGCGCGGATAAGACTTCATGCTCATCTAACAAAACGCTGGATTCCACTATCACTAACAAGTGTGAACTGTCTGGATTAGGTTCAACCGCGCTGACGATTAAGTCGCGTAATACCGGTTCAACGCTGTCGCCAGCCATCACCATATTCAGCGTTTTTTCCGCTTGTTTGCACACTTGATAGGTTTTGCGATGCCTTTGAGTGTTCGCGTGAGAAGACTTGCGTGGAGCGATGCCATCTTCTGGGCGTATTTCTTCACATAATGAAGCGACTTCTTTTAACCATTCTTTTCGGGATGTCATGTTGATACTCTCACAAGGCCATAAATTTTAGGCCAATTTGAATAAGTGATGTGAGAGCCCGGCCATTTGCGGCCAGAAACATCAGATTGACCGCTAGAGGTAGCCAGGCCCTAGTTTTAATAGCCAATTCAATAGGTTAGTGACAAGCATAGTAAACCTCCTTTTAAATGTAGGGGCGAACCTACGTGTTCGCCCTCTTTTAAATGTAGGGGCGAACCTACGTGTTCGCCCTCTTTTAAATGTTCGCCCTCCAATAAAAATCCACAGATTCAAAGAATCTCCATATTGATAATGTGATCGTTTTCATCGAGTTGCAACCGCACTTGCCCATAACACTTGATACGATCTGCAAGACAACCTGAGCCTTCCATAATCAGTTCGTCAAAACGCACTTCAACCACAACACTGTTTTCTTCCGTTGATAGTATCGTGATTTTCAAGGTATCATTATCAATCCAGCCATTTTGGGTAGTCAGTTGACTTAATTCACGGCACGTTTGTAAATAGTGTTCAATGTTCATTTCCATTTTATTACTGCGATTTGTCAAATTGATGGATAAAACGCTGATTGTCATGATTGAACTGATTTCCACATTTCACGAAATACAGTTTTTGTTTGCCTCAACTTTTGCGTGAAACGCTGATTAATCTGATCCTGATACGATAATTAATAACTGATAACACAACACAATATGAAAATTAAAACGGCCTTATTATTAGGCTTTTTGTCCATTTCAACAACCCTCATTATTGCCGGCATTGTCGGTATTGTTGAACTAAGAACACTGTATACCATCAGTCAAGAGGTGAGCTTAAAAAATGCGCCGCTTGCAGATGCGGCAATGGAAATTAAATTAACGATTACCACTGCACACCTTTGGTTTGAAGAAACCCTCACGGGTGCTGAAGAAAAAGCAGTCATCGATAAAGTCTGGAAACAGCTTGATGACTGCTTTTGGTATATTAACGCGATACTCACAGGGGGCAAAAACCTTGAGGGTACCTTTTATCCTGTCAATGATAACGTCATAGAACAGAAACTGCTTTCTGTTAAACAGGATTTAGAAGCCTTTAGAAAAATCGCTACTGTACGTTTTGAAAATCAGTTTGGTGCGAAAAAACTTGAAGATCAAGCACTGGATGATCAGTTTGATGCGCTATTTGACAAAATCATCACTGGCGTGGATGAGGTTGAGGAAAAACGACATGCCAAAATAACCGAAGATGCTCAAAAAATAGCACAATCGTTCACTAGCGCGGTAATCATTTTGATTATCGTGACGCTACTTGGTTTTACCATTGCCTCTGTATCGGCTTATTATATCGGCCGTGAAATCATCAAACAGGTTGGCGGCGAACCCGCTGACATTGCCAAAATCACTGAACAAGTGGCCGCTGGGCATTTAGCCTTACAATTTGAAACGGATAAAGCGACGGGTATTCATGCCGCTGTTCAAATCATGGTTCAAAACCTCAAAGCCGTGATTGAAGATATTGTCAACGTTTCTCAGGCTTTAGCCACAGGCAATCTCAAGATAATGCCTGGCGATCAATATCAAGGGGATTTTATTCAAATCAAAAATGGCTTAACCACAGCCGCGATTAAACTCGGAGACGCAACCCAAAAGAATGCGGAGCAAGATTGGCTTAAAACTGGGCAAGCGCAGTTAAATGATCAATTAAGAGGTGAGCAAGATATCACCAAATTGGCTAAAAAAACCATTGATTTATTAACGACTTATGTCAATGCACAAGTGGGCCTCTTTTATTTGGTTTCTCACTCTGATCCGAAACAGCCCGTTTTACAAGAACTCGCCAGTTATGCTTATACCCGTCAGGATAAAACCCCTAATCAATTTCAATTTGGTGAAGGCTTGATTGGGCAAGCCGCGTTAGAACAAAAAATGCTTTGGTGTAGCCATACGCCAGAAGAGTATCGTTATATTACGCGATCCGGATTATCACAAACCATTCCACGTTATGTCTTCATTTACCCCTTTTTGTATGACAATACCGTCAAAGGGGTTATTGAAATAGGTTCGTCCGAAAGCTTGACAGACAGTCAACGCGCTTTTCTTGAGCAAGCTATGCCCAATATCGGCATAGCCGTTAATATGGCCGAATCACGCACTCGGATGCAAGCCTTATTGGAACAAAGTCAGCGGCAAACTGAAGAATTGCAAACGCAGTCAGAAGAATTGCATGCCCAACAAGAAGAAATGCAACAAATTAATGAACAGTTGCAAACGCAAAGGGAAGAACTCGAAGAGAAACAAGAGGCCCTTCAACACCGCAATGAAGAGTTGCAAAGTCAATCCGAAGAATTGCAAAGTCAATCTGAGGAATTACAAACCCAACAGGAAGAATTAAAGCAAACCAATGAAGAATTGGAAGAACGTACTGAAGAATTAGAACGCCAAAAAGAGGCGATTCAACACAAAAATATCGCCCTAGAAACCACCCAAATGGAAATGGAAAAAGCGAGGGCCGCCATTGAAATCAAAGCGCATGAATTAGAATTAGCCAGTCGGTATAAATCAGAATTTCTGGCCAATATGTCACATGAACTCCGCACGCCTTTAAATAGTTTGCTTATTCTATCACAATTGCTAGGGGATAATAAACCAGGCAATTTGACAGAAAAACAGGTTGAATACGCTCAAACGATTCAGAGTGCCGGTTCAGATTTGTTAACACTGATCAATGACATCTTGGATTTATCCAAAGTTGAAGCGGGCAAAATGGAACTCAATATTGAAAAGTTATTCTTGAGCGATTTAGTCGAATCGCTGGCCCAGAAATTTGCGCCTTTAGCGCAAGAAAAAGGCTTAGCCTTTCACATTCAAATGGCTGAGAATTTGCCCGAGTTTTTACACACCGATCCGCTGCGCTTGAAACAAATATTGACTAATTTGTTATCTAATGCCTTTAAATTCACCAATCAGGGCGATATTCGCTTGAACATCATTCAAAAAGAGGCATTGATTGCAATCAGTATCACGGATACAGGTATTGGAATCCCTTCAGATAAGCAACAACAGATATTTGAAGCGTTCCAACAAGTGGATGGCACCAATAGCCGACGTTATGGCGGCACAGGCCTGGGTTTATCGATTTCTCGTCAGTTAGCGAGATTGATTAGCGGTGAAATCACCCTAGAGAGTGAAGCCGGTTTGGGCAGTACATTCACCTTGTCGTTACCCGAAACGCTGTCTCTCTCATCTCCAGAAACCACTCATCAAAGCACTGAAATAGCCAGTTCAAAGCCCGAACCAGAAGCCAAAGCGGCCAGTTCAGAAATCTTGATTTCATCAGAAAACGAATCTGATTCAAAGGCCATTGTTGATGATAGCGCAACACAGCAATTTGATAATAAAACGCTGCTGATTATCGAAGATGATCGAAAATTTTCCCATATACTCATAGACTTAGGACACGAAAAAGGCTTTAAATGTCTGTATGCAGAAGACGGTAGAACCGGCCTAGAATTAACGGAAAAATACCAACCGAATGCGATTATCCTTGATATCGGTTTACCCAACTTAGATGGTTGGAGCGTTTTGGAAAGATTAAAAGACAATCCCGACACCCGACATATTCCAGTCCATTTCATTTCAGCCGCTGAACAAAATAGTTTAGAAGCCACCAAAAGGGGTGCCATTGGTTTTTTACATAAACCCGTGAATATGACACAACTGGGCGAAGTCTTTAAAAAATAGAACAGTTTATTAGCAAGACAGTCAAAGAAGTGTTAGTGATTGTCGATAATGAACCACATCAACAAACCATTTTGGAATTAATCAAAGGCGATCATATCCAAATCACATTAGCCTTAACACCGGCCAACGCATTAGGGCAACTCCGACAAACCTTATTTGATTGCGTTATTTTGGACATGGATATCGATCAAGGTTCAGGCAGCCACTTGCTTGAGCAAATGGAACAAGAAGACGGTTTATGCCAAACACCCGTGATAGTGTATTCAGATCGTGAATTGACATCGGCAGAAGAAGCTTTATTACTGCAATGCGCTGATCATTTGCCCGTTAAAGCGGTAAATTCATCAGAACGTTTATTAGACGAAGCCACCTTATTTATGCATCAAGTGGAAGCCAATTTACCGGCCAAAAAACGCCAAATGCTGCGAATGGTACATGACAAAGAATCCATATTAACTCAGAAAAAGATACTGATAGTGGATGATGATGTACGGAATGTCTTTGCCCTAGCCACCGTGCTGGAAGAAAGAAACATGGAAGTGATATCCGGCAACACAGGCATAGAGGGTTTAGCCTCATTAGAAGAACATCCCGATATTGCGATGGTGTTAATGGATATCATGATGCCCGAAATGGATGGTTACGAAGCGATGCGAAAAATCAGAGCGCAATCTCAATACCGGAAATTACCCATCATTGCGCTGACAGCCAAAGCCATGAAAGGCGACAAAGCCAAATGTATTGATGCCGGCGCGAATGACTATTTATCCAAACCCGTCGATACCGATAAACTTATTTCCTTGATGCGTGTGTGGTTATATCGGTAGATTTGATAGAACTGATTCACGCTGATTGTATATAAGTACTGAACCATAAATTTTCAGGTATTTTAATTAAAAGAAACAACCAAGAAGAGGGGCATGAGCAAGAGGGGCATTCGCCCTGGATTGCCCCTACGGGCGGTTCGTAGGGGCAATCCAGGGCGAATGCCCCTTACTACAAGGATTATATCGTGTTTAGGTTTGGGTTTATCCATTCTTATATCGAATCCTTGTCGTTATTTTTGTTTTAAAACCAATAAAGTAATATCATCATACACCTTTTGTGTACCAATGTGCAGCCGCAAATCAGCAATCACAGCATTCTGTATTTCATGAGCGGATAAATGCCAGTTTTGACTGATGATCTGACATAAACGTTCTACGCCATATTGTTTCTTTTGGAAATTTTGCGCTTCGGTAATGCCATCTGTGTATAAAACAATACCATCATTCTGTTGTAATGAGATTTCATGTTGCGCCACAAATGGGGAAATATCCGCTTGAAGTCCGACTATAAAACCAAAATCAAAAGTATCAATGCGTTCCACTTCGCCCCCTTTGCGAACCAACAGAATTTCCTCATGTTGCCCAGTAATCTGTAAAATTCCCCCATCGGGCTGAATACCTTGTTGTGGTTGATAATCTAATAAAGACAAGGTCAGATTTTTATCCGTTTGCAAGCGTTGGGCATTATTATAGATCGCTTCATTGACTAAGCTTAAAAAGCTTTCAGGATCAGTGATGTCAGTAGTCAATAATGTTTGAATCGCTGTTTGTACCATCAACATTAAAACGCCGCTCTCTAAACCGTGTCCAGTGACATCACCAATCCCGATTTTAATGCGCCCATCACGTTTAAGAACATCATAATAATCGCCACCGACTTCGTCTGCTGGTTCCATAAAGCAGGCAATGTCTAATTCTTCAATTTGCTCAAGCTCTTCTGGTTTGGGCAACACCATTTGTTGGATATGACGCGCAACATCCAATTCGGCACCCATCCGTAGATTTTCTTTTTCCAAAGATTGATTCAGCACACTGATTTCTACATTGGCAGCGGCTAATTCCTCATTCGCTTCAGCCAGTTGTTTGGTACGTTTTGCCACTTTCTCTTCTAATTGAGTGGCATATTGGGCATTTTCCAGTGAAATCGCAATTTGGCTGGAGAGCATTCTTAATACAACGAGACGTGCTTCCGTAAAAACACCGGTAGTCAAATTATTTTCTAAATACAGAATAGCGCGCAATTGTTGTTGATAAACAATCGGAAAGCATAATACCGATTGAGTTTGATAGGCTTTAATGTAGGCATTATCCGTATAAAGTCCTTCCTGTCTCGCATCCGCTAACACCACATTCTCATGAGTACGCGCCACGTAGCTGATAATCGCTTCAGGGAGATGATTTTCAATTGGCAGAGAATGCAAGACTGTCACGTTTTCCTGAGCGATTGCCCCTTCAGCTTCAATCACCCACTCTTCATTTTGCGGCAAAATCAAAAAACCTCGCTGGGCTCCCGCATTTTCAATCACAATGTGCATCATTTTTTCAAGGAGCCGACTTAACACGATTTCGCCTGAGAGTGTTTGAGCCGCTTTCATGACACTTTCTAAATCTAACACCGTAGAAGTACTCATATGACGAGTGGCTGATGACGCCATAATCGTTATCGTTGAGCTTAGATTGCCCAATGTGGGCGTTGTTTTCTGGGCTAAGAATTGCGGATATCGTTCTTCCAAATCCTTCACCTTTGCCATCGCGCCCCATTGTTGATAGTGATAATGCGCTTCTTTCAGTTCAAGTTGGGCAAATTTATCCATGCCACGCGCTAAATAAAACTCACCAGATAATTCGTAAGCGAGCGATTCTTCATGGATATAGTCATTCTCTCTTGCACCGCTAATGGCTTTTTCATATCCCGCCATCGCTTCTGCAACTTGCCCTAATACTCGCGCTTTCTCAGCTTCAACCAAATCGTACTTGTGTTGGAAATTCATTGGGGCATGAGAAGCCCACATTTTCATCTTCTCTTGATTTAACTCAATTTTGCCTATAATCTCTTGTTGTCGATTGAATGAAGCAGTGGGATAAGTCGCTAACAGTGCGAGCGAAGCGTAAAATTTAGAAATGGGAACAACCATGATTCCCATGTTGGCTTGTTCATATTTTTCAGCTAAAGCCATGTTGGCAAGGGATGTCGGGTAATCTCTAAATAAGTAACACAGCATGGATTTTGCCAAATAGACAGCAAAAATAGCCATTCCGTAATTCGTTTTAAGCAAATAGGGTAATGTCGTTTCTTCATTAAAAGCTTCCCCCATTAAACAATCATTCTTTGAATGACTCTCATCTTGCAGGTTCAATACCAGTTGTTTCCATATATTGAGATAAACAAGCTGATAGCTCTGCTTGATAGAAGTCAGCAGCTTAATCAACTTTGATAATTTATGATCAACAAAATCCAGAGACTCTCCTATCCAAAAACGGTAGCTACCCTCGTGCATAGCGGCAATAGCCGCATATTCTAGATCGCCCATTTCAAGGCCGCTTTGAATAGCGTTTTGCAATCCTTCTATGCTTTCTCGCGCATGTTTTTTCCAGTAAGTGACGGTAACGTGATGACTTGTTAATACCTTCGCTTTAAATTCATTGGCCTCTGTTTTATCTAATAAACGGGTAGCCAGTTGCACAGCTTGATAGCCAGAATCGAAATCTTCCAATATCACACAGAGAAGTAAGCCATAACTAGAATAACCATACGCTGAGAATAAAGAATTGCCATAGTCAAACGAGAGTTTAACCATCGTAAAGATTACCTGTGGAAACAGTTCTGGTGCAACAGTATAAATGGGAGAAATTGAGAAATTCAAGAACTGCATGGCTGCCAATTTATCGGGTGCCGTCATTTCAGGCAGCTTGTAACAGGCATCAATATTCACTTGTGGGGGTTCTTTTTCCAATTGCACACCCAACAGTTCTAATACTTGCAACGCTGTATCTAATGCGGTTTGCATTTCGTTTTTAGCCATGTATAACCGAATAATAACCTCATATATCTTGAGTTTATTTTGAAGCGTTTCAGCGTGTTGCAAAACGACTTGAGCAAGGGTTTCAGTTTGCTCAAAATGCGTACTTAATAATTCCGCTTCTGCTGTTTCCACGTAGAGGTTAAGTGTCAGAACATATTCAGTCTGCCAACTGTCTTTTGCCAAGAGATTCAGTCCAACATTCAGGTAGTTCAGTGCGGGTTCATAAGCCATTGCGGCTTTGGCTTTTTGACCGGCCATTAAATTCATTTGGGCAATCTCATACTGCTGACTTTGATTTTGAGCCAGTGAAATACCAAGATTAAGATGATCAACGATCTCAAAAAGAGTGTTTTCTCGGTTAGGCGTGTTATCTAACAATAAATGTCCCATTTGCCAATGAATAGATGATTTATTCGCATCGGCTATCAAGGAATAAGCGGCTTGTTGCACCCGATCATGTTGAAATTTAAAAAGCGGGTTAACCTCACACTTTTCCACGTTTTCTCGTTGTTTATAATGCTCATCTAAGGCTTCAAGTAAATCTTCTTCTATGGCTTGCCAAAGATGATCTAAAGTATCAAGTTGGCTGTGTTGATAAATGATGGATAAGGTTTTTAAGTCAAATGAGTTACATAAGCAGGATGCGAATTTCACCACTTCTAGGGTTTGGGTTGGCAACAGTTTGATTTTACTCGCCATTAATTCCACCACATTTGAAGTCATATCAAGCGCGGCAATTTTATTGATATCCCATTGCCACTCTTGGTTTTTGAGTTCAAATACTAATAAGGCTTGTTGATACAAAGACTTCAAAAACTCATGGGTAAAAAAGGCATTGCCTTGCGTTTTCTGATAAACTAAATCACTCAATGATTGGGTAGAGAGACGTTGAGACGTTAATGCTTCTGCAATTAACGTGTTGACATCCTCTTTTACGAGATTTTCTAATGAAATCGTGTTAACCAACGCACCCCATTTTTGCAACTCTTCTATTGTCATGACTAACGGATGATGTGCTTCAACTTCATTATCTCGATACGCACCCACTATCAAAAAATAACGATTATCCGTATCCGTCATTAATGTTTTGAGCAGATTCAGCGAGGCTGAATCAGCCCATTGCAAATCATCAATGAATAATATTAGTGGATGATCTTGTTGACAAATGGCTCTGAAAAAGTTTTGAAACACCAGATTAAAGCGATTTTGTGCCTCGGTAGGGCCGACTTGAACGACAGGCGGTTGTACCCCAATCACTAATTCTAATTGCCCAATCACATCTATTAATATTTGTCCATTTGGGCCGACAGCATTGAGGATTTTTTCGCGCCATTGGTTTAATGCCTCGCTGCTTTCGGTAAGCAGATAGTTGCAAAATTCGTTAAACGCTTGGCTGAAGGCGAAATACGGAATATTGCGCTGATATTGATCAAATTTGCCGGCGGCAAAATAACCGTTCCTTGAAGTCATGGGTTTATGGACTTCATGCACTAAAGCCGTTTTACCGACTCCAGAATAACCGGCCACTAACATCATTTCTCCAGCACCTTGACTCATACGTTCAAAGGCTTGCAATAAAGTATTGACTTCGTTTTCGCGGCCATAGAGTTTTTGTGGGATTTGGAATTTGCCGGAAAAGTCGTTTTGTGCTAATTCAAAGGGCTCGATTTTGCCCATTGTTTCAAATTGAAGTTGACATTGTTCCAAATCTGCCTTAACGCCAAAAGCCGATTGATAACGATCTTCAACATTTTTTGACATCAATTTCATCACGATATCGGAAACAATGCATGACACATCGGGATTGACTTCGCATACCGGTATCGGTGTTTTAGCGATATGGCAATGGACTATTTCCAAAGCATTGTTCGATTCAAACGGCAATTTCCCTGTCAAAAGTTCATAGAAAGTCACACCCAAAGAGTACAAATCGGTGTGGTAATCGAGGGAGCGATTCATGCGCCCAGTTTGCTCTGGCGAAATATAAACGAGGGTGCCTTCTAATTGTTCAGGATTTTTGAGTGTTGGTGTTTCACGCGGTAAGCGGCTGGCAATGCCAAAGTCGATGATTTTCAATTGGTTATTGGCCTTATTCCATACAATATTAGCAGGATTGATATCCTTATGAATAACGTTAGCCGCATGAATTTGGCCCAAAGCCTCGGCAATTTGGCTCGCTAGGGGGAGAAAATCTGAGATCGATATTCCCCCTTCTTGATCAAAAACCGTTTTTAGGGATTCACCACCAAAATCGTCCAAAATAATAACGAGCGTATTTTGGTATTTTTCAATGCCATACGTTTTGATCACGCCATCAAGATTGAGGCTTTTGATGATGTCATACTCTTGGCGATAGCGCGTCAATTCTTCAGGTGTGGGGTAGTCTTCTTTTAGTTTTTTGAGGATAACCGGTTGATTATCTTCTTTTATAACCCCACGATAAACGACAGAATTAGCACTTTCGTAAATTTGTGTGCTAATTTGATAATTAGGTAAAGTTAACATAATCAGTTATCAGTTATCAGTTTCACGCAAAAGTTGCGCGCAACTTTTGCGTGAAAATCAGTTATCAGTTATCAGTTATAGCGTTTCCCGATTGAATGAAGTACAAATTATTTAAGTTTAAAACGCGCAACCCCGTAGGGGTTGAATGTGAATAGCCCCAGGTGGCAACCTGGGGTTGCCAAAAGTTAAGTCGCGCAACCCCGTAGGGGTTGAATGTGAATAGCCCCAGGTGGCAACCTG